>MDSZ01013786.1_pt1 | contig 41410 bp, 27 predicted proteins | sample 811201 | NCBI WGS metagenome assembly MDSZ01 (sample SAMN05326647, study PRJNA326480) | marine metagenome | isolation source: seawater | place: Indian Ocean: North | collected 2010 | reverse complement strand
GTTTACAAGATGGCCTGAGGTATTTTTATTTTTTTGTGTTTCCTCGTTTAACATTTAAGCACAGGGTGAAATCGATTTTGACTCAAATCGATTCAAATCGATTTTTTGACCAAATTTTTTCGCGTTTAAGCATCGCCCTTAGAAAAAGTAAAAAAAATAAGAAGAATTCGATTGTACCATGGTACCTGGTAGACACTCCATTTTCCTTTCTCGTTACACAGCACTCACTGCTACTCAAACAATGTTTGCTGCGGCATTGCAGCGGTGTCATCGGCTCACCTATACTACTTCTCATTCTTCTTACTCCTCGCGAAAGGAAAGGTTTCACGCCAGGCTCGTCGTCAAAGCGTCTTGTTCTTCAAAATCGAAACGAATTTCATATCTTTCGTTCCCAACAACAGAACATCGACGCATACACGACAACAGATGTAGTAGCAACAATCATCACCAATTCAGAAGAATTAGTAGTAGAAAATCGAGCGTGGTGGTAAGGTCATCATCGAGTGGCGAAGAAGGCGATGGTAATGGTAGCGATGAAGAAAAAAATGAAAACGACGCGTCTTCTTCCAATAACAGCAGTGACGTTTCGATGTCCTTCGCAGAGGAGCTGAGAAAAAGAGGCATCAAAGAAGCCTCGGACATCAAAAGCAAAGAAACCAGTGGCAGCAACAACAATCCGTTTGGAAACGTAGTGAAAGCTGTGAAATCTCCGTTTGCATCGTCAGACGCGGCGCCGAAACCTCCCCCGAGGTTCGCTCAGCGAGATGGTGACAAAAGCGGGGCGAGCAAAGAAGATGACCAGTTGAAAAAATCACGTCTGTTAAATAGCGAAGGATTGGATGGTTTTCCAACGCGAGCGGGCGAACTTTTGAAACTTGCCGTAACGTCCACGGTGTCGTTTGCGCCTTTAATAGCGGTGATTTCAGTGATAACTATTGGCACGTGGTCCATCTTTGGCGCTGACTTTATTCACGGCGGTGTGAGCAGAGATTTTGGCGGTGGGGTCCCGAATTACGTAGCGCCGGAAACTCTTTTAGCCGAACCCACGGTCGATACGATGGTGCCGTTGAGATCTCCTATTGTCGTGGATGAGTATTGAAACTTCTTGTTTTATTAATAGTACTCTACACGCGAACGTACAAAAGTTTTTGTATAACAACCTACTTAAAAACTCTACGAGTATGTTCGCATCTTCTTCTAAGTTTCTTACTCTCTCCAGCTAAACATTACAAAACGATGATGATAATAAACCACGTTGCTTGTTATGTGTGTTAGTATAGCAAAGTTACGTAAGCTAAAGTCAACCACAATACGTACACAATAGCAGATTTACTTCTCTTGTCTTCTCGGTGCTCTACGAGGCGGTTCTCTGATTCTTCTCGCCTCTCTGGATCGCACTCTCACAACTTTGCTGTGAATCGCAGCAGAGATGGAGTAGTGCACCTTTCTGTACATCTTCGGTAAAGTATACGTTTCGTACGCGCACGCTTCTTGGAGATCGCGAATGGCTGCAGATTCAACCATGTTTCTAACGATGAACCTCTTCACAGCTTTGTCTTTTGGCACTAACGCACCGCTAGATTCGCAAAAAACTCTCTTGACCTGTGTACGTGGGGATGAAAAAATATCGATAGAGTCAGTTTTACTCGCATTTATTGGATATAAAACGTCGCGTCGCTCGCGCACGTCCGCGCTTCCAAAACCCGTTCTCATTTTTTCCGTCTCGGGTTTCATTTTTCGCGCGCGAAAAAATGCAACGCGCAACGCATCCATTCACGCGACCGATGAAAACGATATCCGCGATCGATTCTGCGACAAAGAAGTATCGGTTCGTCGAAAAACGCACGTGTCCTCTGGCCCCGGAGGGTTTGTTTCTCCCGTTCGCTCGACGTTTCTTCGGCATGATGATGATTTTTCTTTGTGAGGGGAGGTGTTCTATACAAGCTCCCCAAAACTAGGACTTGGAAAACTTGAAAAACGAAAACCCTAAATAACAGTGTTTTTTATTCTGAGTAAGGTGCTTTTGCCTCATCATCATACGCGTGACGCGCGCATCGCACGCCCGGCAAAAGAAGAAGAAGAAGAAGAAGAAGAAGAAGAAGACCAACAACACCGCCACATCACGTACGCGCCCACGCCCACGCGCGTGCTGTAACGAGAAATGACATCCACTCAAGCAGAACCGAAAATCGAAAACTATAAACAGTTACCTCTCTTCGGTGACGCCATGAGCGCGTTGATACCTCTGGAATGGCTGGACGTGTCCGACTACCGCCCAGTTCCGGATAATCAAGAGATGTTTAGCGATTTTAACTCAGAATCACCGTCGATGGTATGCGTGGAGATTGTTGAACGGGTCGGGGATAACGTGACGGGTGTCCAGTCGTCGTCGGTGAGAGAAGAGGACAATTTGGCCAAGTTTTATTTAGAGGATTTGAAAGAGTTGATGGACGCGACGACGCCGACGAGGACGACGAGTAATGCTAGCACTACGAAAGATTGGAGGTTCGAACTTTCGAATGGTAAAAAAGAAGAAGAATCGGAGCTACGCGCGATATTTGAAGACGGCCGTGCGTTGTACGTACGTGCCGTGGCAAAGGAGGCGGACGTCGCGAGGACAAAAGATACCACGGACAACGACGACGGCGACGACGACGACGAGGTGAGAAAGAGGATGGAGGGTTTATTGTTGACGCTGCCCGCAGAGGAAGGGGAAGAGGAGGAGAAGAAGAAGAACGACAACGATAACGCGGATTACATAAAGAAGAAGTGCGAATGGATCTCCTTCGCCGAGGAAAGAAACTGTCTCGTCCCTTCAAAGGACAAAGACGGTAACGACTCCACTCGTCCGGTCACGATATCCATGTTCGCGCACAGACTGGAGAAAAAATACGAGACGGATATCCTCGTGAGTTTCGTCCGACCGACTCATTATAGCGGTGGTGTCGTTGACGAGACGGAGGAACACAACAATCCCGGAACGGTAGCCGCACAGACTCTTCAGATGTTGGACTGGAGTCTTTTAGGATTCGATGAAGAAGACGAAGAAGAACACGACGACGACGACGACGACGACGACGATGAAGAATAGAGTCTCGAATAGTTTGTAGAATGTAGAAGAAGATAGAGAGGATCGTGAGTGTAGTCATCACATGGCAATATTGGTTTTTAGATTATTTCTTCATTTTCTTCTTCAGTTTTTTTGCTCGCTCGCTTCAATGTATAACTTGACGTCGTCGTCGTCGTCGTCGTCGTCGTCGTCGTTGAGAGAATAAAGAAAGATAGGCGATGTGGACGAGTCACGGTGGAAGCGCCGATAAGGAAAACGCAACGTCCTCTTCCACATCCACGTCCTCGATGCACAACTTCCTCCATCAGTGTTCGACGATGAAACAGAAGTTCAACGACTTTTGCGTTTCCCGAGAAGACGAAGGATTGTTTTTCTTCGCGCGACCACTGAACGAGGTAGACGGAACGAAATCGTCAATAAAAGTGGACAGAGAAACTCGATTACTGCAGGAGTTGGAAATGTACAGAAGCAGCGGAGATATGAGAATGACGCGTCTCCGACGCCGCTGGAGAAACGGTGACGATGAAGAAGAAGACGAATGCGTTTTTCTGAATTCTTCTTCGTCTGCAGAGCGAAGAAGAAGAGAAAAAATGGTCGCGTACCGAATGAAGATCTGGTCGACGATAGAAGGAAAAGAAGAAGGAGAAGGAGAGAAAAATGTAGTCTTGTTTGATAATTTGACGGAGGACAAGACGAAGAGTGGTAAAAAAGTAGCACTCGCGGCGCGCGTGGACGCGGATCCGAGCCGAACGAGCGACGGATTTCAGTTGAGAGGGGTGAGTTTGGCGCTCGCCGCCGAGGCGGAAAGAATTTTGACGACGAATCCAGTCTCGGACTTTGGTGACAATGACCTGCTGAAAATCGAGATGAGGTCGAACGTGGCTTTTAAACACATGTCGATGAACAAAAAGTGCGATACGTTTAAAGAGATTTTGAAGAGGGTGGACGCTAACGCAAAGTTGGTATGCGAAGTACGTTTAGTCGAAGCATTTGAGATTATAGAGATACACGAACTTTCCACGTACGAGAAATACGGCGAAGACGACAAAGTAGGAGCATTAGCAGAAATAGAAATAGAAGAAGAGCGACGACCGAGATCTGCCGTTTTGAAGAGGGTCATTGAACCGGGTGAAAGTTGGGAGACGCCTTCGGATTTTTCAGAAGTTATGCTGCGAATAAACGACATGACGTCAAAAAACAACGCACAAACGTTCACCTTGAAAAGACACGAGACTAAGAAAGATTCCTACGAAAGATTCCTAATGGCTCTGGTGAAAACGATGCGAAAGAAGGAGACGGCCGTTGCGTTCGTTCCAAAAGAACGCTTCCTTGATTTCGCGTTCCCGCAGCACGGAGAGGCGAGAAAAGTCGTCGATGCGATACGTAAAAATAACAGCATTGCTCACGATTACGAGGGTTACGTCGCGATTGAAGTGCATTTGATTGATTGGGTGAGCGCGAGAGATTGTTTCGGCGATGGAAAGGTCATTAAAACGGTTTTGAAAAAGAACGATCCATCGAAAAGTTTTCCGAACGATTCTCCCGTGCAAGATACGAAAGTGTACGTTTCCAATCTTTGCGCGAGCGCGAAAACCACAACTGGGAGTATCGAAGCACAAGAAATAATAGTAGGTAGCGTTGACAACAATCAAATTGGCGAAGATTTTTCGTTTCGATTAGCGTCAGGAGAGATGCCGCGCGCTTTAGAAACTGCGCTCCGAACCGCGTGCGTTGGCGAAACCATTCGCGTGACGGTAGATATGCGAGAGGAAGAGAGGACAGCATTTGCGCGCAAACAACGGAAACAAAGGATGCATTCGTACTTAGACTCGTACATAATGAGCGAGACATTGTCAGAAATTGTATCTCGTGATGACCAAAATCTGCTCGAAGCTGGGGGTGGATTTCGACTCGTGCAAGTTACGTTTGAATGTACTTTGACAGGCTTTGATAAGATCGTGAATTGGTATAGTGACGACGTCGCCATCTGTCTCAAAGACGGCGAAGATTTGAAAGCAGATGCAAACTTACTGTTTAAAAACGGTATGCTCGTCGAGGCATTGGAAAAGTACGAAAGCGTTACGCAAAAGTTGAATCAGCTCGCTTCGCGCGCGTTGCTCGAAGAAGAAGAAGGAAAAAACGAATCTTGCATCGTCGCTTTGAGAAACAATGTGCTCTTAAACGCAGCCATAACGGCAAAGAAATTGAGAGATTTCACCGGTGCGAAGAAACATTTGGAGAAGATTCCTGAAGATAAGAGATCTTTCAAGGCTAAAATGTTGAAAGGATGCATCCTTGTCGACGAAAACGAATTTGATTTGGCGAAGGAAGCGTTTCGAGAGTTGTTAACGGAAATCGCTGCAGAAGGAAAAGAAGATGAAGAGACGAGAGGTGAAAAGAAGAAAGAAATAGAGAGAGAGCTCGCGCGTGTGAAGCAGTTCCAAAAGCGGGCGTTGGAGGAGATGCGAAATAAGTTTAGAGGTAAGCTGTAATTTAAAAATAATTTTACGTACACGTAACTGAATATGTTCACAAAAAATACACCTTGGAATACTTAATCTTCGTCCGAATAATACACGGTTTGGTTCAACGCCTTCACTGGACTTCCCACGAACCCATCGTCTGTTCCCGCCGCGTACGTGACTCTTCTTCTCGCGCTTTTCTTCCTCTCGCTCGTCGAAGACGAACTCCCGTTGTTTTCGTTGTTCTTGTTCTTGTCGCCATTGTTCAACTTCATGATTCCATCTCTCTTATTGCTCGACGATTTGTTGTTTTCGTTTTCGTACGCGTACGAATTCCCGTATCCTCTGTCGTCCGTGTAATACTTTGCCATCTGTATCTCCTTCGCGCCAAACCCGCACTTTTCGTAAAACTGCACGTTTTCCGCCGAACAATCCAAAATCGTCTTGTAACACTTCACGTGGTTTCTCGATATAATCGACATCGCGTCGATCATAACCTTTCCTAACCCAGAATCTCTGAAGTTTTCGTCCACGACGACGTCTTCTACGTGTCCAGACAAACCTAGATTTCGTCCGAATTTTCGTTCCACCACTAACGTCGCCGTCGCGATAATCTTCGTTTTCGCGTCGTTTTCCAACACGTAACAAAACTCCGGTCCGTCTCTCATTTGGTGCCATCTTTTCACGAACTTTTTCTTGCTCATTTTCGGCGCCACGGTCAATTGTTTCAACAGATCCACGAAGCCTTTGTCGTAATCCGTCGGTTCTAACCGTCGAATGGATTTTTTCTTCCCGAACTTATCCGTCACGCCGATTTGTTTTGGAGGGAGATCGTACCCGCGGTTGACCGTTTTCGTTATAAATCTGAGCGCCATCGCGCTCAAAAAACCAAGCGCGAACGGAAGTTGCGCCTCATCGAAAAGAAAAGGCGCGCCACCGAGAACTTGTATTCGCAGCGCGCCGTTGTTCGTGTTGTTGTTCGATCGTCGTCGTCGACCGGGCATTCCTTCCGACGGGGGCGGGTACAGCCCAGAAGAATTCGAAGCGGTGTTGCTGTTCGACATGGTTGTGGTGGTTTTGGTGCTCGTCTTTTGTCGTCGTCGTCGTCGTCCCAAAGACGCACAACAAATTTTAAGAAGAAGATTTTTTCGCTCTCGTCCATCGTCGTCCGGTCGTTCTTCTTCTTCTTCGTTCTTCTTCTTCAGAATTTTTTTTTTTCTTTTGCTGCATTTTGTCATTTGTGTGTTAAAAATGTGATAAAAATGAAATTAAAAACAAAAAGTGTGTGTTGTGGGTCGATGATCATCGATCGACACATTTTTTTATCATTCTTTTCTTTGTCTGAAGTCTGACATCTTGAGAAGAACTTTTTGCACAAGAAAAAAATTACTTCGAATTTCGGAATAAAAAAAAGCGACCGACACTTTTACTATCATCATCATCATTCATCATCATCATCATACATCATCAAATCGATGCGCAACGATGATGATGATGCGAGAGGAGGACGACGACGACGAGGAAATTTTGAATGAAAGGATGAAGATGATGATGAAGATGAAGAAGAAGAAGAAGAAGGGCGCGTGAGAAAGAGACAAATCATGTCGTATTCGTTCGGTTTTGGAGTGACGGCGGAGGACGTCGCGATGCTCAGAGATGCTTTGTCGAGAGCGAGAAAGAAGAATGCGACGACGACGACGACGACGACAGAAGGAGGAGACGAAGAGCGAGAAGAAGAAGAAGAAGAGAGAGAAGAAGAAGAAGAAGAAGAAAAAAGAGAAGGAGGCGAACGGCAACCACGACAATCTGTTTTAAAGCTTTCTTCGGCCACCAAAAACATTTTTTCTATCGGATGGCCGACGTGCTTACAAAATGTTTCTGCAGCTATCGCCTCTTTATTCGCAGTTAGCCTGATTTCGCACCACGAAAACACGACGTGTGTGGCAGCGTATGGGTTAGGAACGAGTTTGTGTTCGGTCACCGGGCATTGCGTTTTATGGGGCATTGGTGGTGCGTTGGATACGTTATCGAGCCAATCGTATGGGATGAAGAAACAAAGACGGGTAGGGGAGTTGCTTTGGAGAGCGGTGGCGATATTGGTGTGCACGTGTTGGTTACCGGCTCTGATTATTTGGTCCTTCGTGGAGGAGATCTTATCCGCGATGAAGTTTCCAAAGGACGTTGCAAAGTTAGTGGAAGTGTATGCGATGACTTACGCGCCTGGATTGTTGGCGCAGTGTTTCTCGTGCGCGTGTTTGAAAACATTGTTAGCGTGTAAGAAATCGAACACGGTGGCGAAGATTAGCATAGTGAGTAGTCCCATGACGATGGTATTAACGTACGTGTGCATTGCGAAAATGAGGTTGGGTTTCGTCGGCGCACCGTTGGCACTAACTTTAGTCGATGTCTTCAAAGCGTGCTGTTATTGTCTCTCGACGTTTGCGTTGGATGAAGATGTGAAGAAGTGTTTTGTTCATCATCATCATCGCAACAGTAGGAATAGAAGCAGTCGTAATAGTACCGTCGCGCAGTTTGGAAAAGCCGCCTTCTCGAAATGGACGACGTTTTTCAAGATTGCTCTTCCAAATCTGGTTTTATCTATATTCGAATGGTGGGCGTGGGACCTCATGAATCTCTTGACTGGACAACTCCCAAACGCGAAAGACGCTTTGGCGGCGCAAACGATCCAGACGAATTCCATGATTGTCGTGTATAACATCGCCGGATGCGTCCAGCGTGGGGCATCGAGTTGCGTAGGAAACGCGTTAGGGGCAAAAAAAGCGAAAGAGGCGAAAATGTATGCCACGGCTTCGTTAATCAGCGCCTTTTTAGGAACGCTTTTGATTTCCGCGCTGTATTATATGTTCGGTTTTGAGTGCATGAATTTTCTCTATTCGAACGACCGCGATCCTTCCACGCGCACAATCTTGGACGATTACGTCAAACCTTTGACGAATTTAGTCTCTTTGTTTATGTTGTTGGATGGTGTTCAATTAGGTTTGACGGGGGTCGTTACTGGTGCTGGGTTTCAGTCGAAAACGATGCCGGCTTTGTTCGTTTCGTATTGGATGCTCGCGCTTCCCGTCGGCGTGTTTTTGGCGTTCAAACGAAAAATGTCTCTGATGGGATTATGGATCGGGATGTTGCTCGGCGTTTTCTTGCACACGATTTGGGTACTTTTCGTCGTGTTTGGAGGCGAAATATTCAAAAACTCGAAATGGACTATAGATTGGGTTGAGGCAGTTTTGCGAGCTTTTGAGCTCGCGGTTGCGCGAGATGACGAAAAAGATGCTTCCACCACGGTTGACGACGACGAGGAGGAGGAGGAGGAGGAGGAGGAGGAGGAGGAGGAAGGGGATGGAGAAACAGAAGAAGAAGAAGAAGAAGTAGAAGAAGAAAAAGAAGACCAATTAGGTTCACTCGTAGGAGACGTGGAAGAAGCTCTTCTGCGTCGTAGCTTGTTAAAATAGAAGACGAGAGCACTAGCTCCAAAAATCAAACTCAAAAAAATAAATCATCGAAATCATCGATGAAAACCAACAGCCGCCCGGACGTTTACAATCGTAAACGGAAACAATAGAACACACACACACACACACAAAAAAAAAAGGCCGATGCCGGTAATCGAAACCGGGGCCTCACCCACCCTAAGGGTGAATCATACCACTAGACCACATCAGCTTGCGAATGAACGCAAATTCTTTCATTTTTTTGATTTCTTTTTAGGGTTTAGAATAAAATATATCACTTTAAAAATTACATTTTTGAAAAAAAAATAGAAAAATGAAGAATACACTGAGGAAATCTACTATGATAAAAAAAAAGCAGCAGTATGGTAAGGTGGAACGTATGGACATAATACATATTGTTATTCATAGCATGATGTAGTACCAACATAGATGTGTCATAATAATCTTACCAATTCAAGTCTAATTTCCTCCTCCTCCTCCTCCTCCTCCTTTTACGTCCGTGTTATTATTATTCTTATTAATTCGGGACATAGTTTTGATCCTCGGAGTGTTTACCATCTACGTAATAGGATGTGTACCAATCTACAAACTTCTTCAAACCTTCGTCCAAACTGACGCGAGGATTGTACCCTAAGTCGCGTCTCGCCGCCGAAACATCCGCGTGAGTAAATGGAACGTCGCCCGTCTTTGGCATCGGAACGTATTCTCGAATAGCTTCTTTGTCGAGATGCTTTTCCAACGTACTCACGAAATCCGACACCGTCACCGGATGCGTGTTCCCCAAGTTGTACACTCTGAACTTTGGTTTCTTCTTACCGGCTGTTTTCTCACTCGGCGTGTTGCTCGGCTCACTAGTATCGCAACTCGCGATGACACCACTCGCGACGTCGTCGATGTACGTGAAATCTCTCGCCAGCTCTGAGCCACCCGGGCCGGTGAAGATTCTGATTGGTTTCCCTTTCACGATGTTGTTCGCAAAAGAGAAGTACGCCATATCCGGTCTCCCTAAAGGACCATACACGGTGAAAAATCTCAAAGCCGTCACCGCAACGCCGTGTATGGCGTTGTATGTGTGCGCGAGCAACTCATCCGATTTCTTCGTCGCGGCGTATAAACTCGCCGGAGAATCAGTCACATCCGTTTCGCTAAATGGTACTTTCGTATTCAATCCGTACACAGAACTCGAGGAGGCGAAAATGACCCTCGGGATAAACGGCCGCTGTCTCACGACAACTTCCATGAGAGACACAAAACCAGCTACGTTGGAGTGGACATAGGCATGTGGATTCTTCGCCGCGTATCGAACGCCCGCTTGCGCCGCCAAGTGCAACACGTGTGTAAACGCGCATATCGAAAACATCTCCGAGAGCGTCTCTTGATCGTTCAAATCTGCTTCAACCGTGTGCACGCCCAATTTGGTTAACTCTTTTAATCTCGCGCGTTTCAAACCTCGTGGATAATAATCGTTCACCACGTCTAAACCGGTGACGTAGTCGCCTCTCTCTTTGAGTTTTGTCGCGACGTGGTAGCCGACGAACCCAGCCGTACCGGTGACGAGAAACACTTTTGGTTGTTCCTCATCTTCGCTAAAATTATTATTATTATTATTACCGCCGTTGCAACTCTGCGCGATCAATCGCGCGCCGTCCTTCTTCGCCTTCGGGTAGGATACCGAAGACTTTGGTAAAGAGGACGACGACGCGGATGCTTTCTTCTTATTATTATTACGGCTATCACTCCTTTCTCCACCTCCTTCTTCTGCTAAATCCGCGCGTCTTCGCTCTACATCCTCGTCTTCTTCGTACGACGTTTCATCTTCGTGGTCGTTTTGGTTCCTATACGAGTGCGCGAGGTGATCCATCCCAGCGCTCCTTTCTCCAAACCTTCTGTTTTGGTGCAGATGATTATTGCGTCCACTAAGATGATGATTGCGATGGTGGATAGACGACGGAGACGACGCGTTCTTCCAGTTGAACACGTACACGAAGAACGCGACGCTCATAAGCGCCGCCACGCACAGCGGAGAAGACAACAATCGAACGAACGATCCGCTCGCTCGCCCGCCCGCTCCGCCGCCGCCGCCGCCGCTCGCGGAAACGCCGCCCACCATACCCATCGTGGGCGTTCGAGGAGGCATTTCTTTTTTCTTTTTTCTTCGGTCTTCTTCTTCTTCTTCTTCTTCTTCTTCTTCTGTCGTTTTTTTTTTGATTTTTTTTTCCTCTCGTTTTATGTGGACCATTTTTTTCCTGTCACACAAATGACAAACAACAACAACTCTTTTTCTTTCCTTTTTTTTCCTTTTTTTTTCTTTCTTCTTCTACGAGTACATTTTTTATTCGAAACGAACACAAAAGAGAGCACCATCATCATCATTTTTATCATTTTTATCAAAACTTAAAAGAAGGAGACACAAAAAAGAAAATGAGGACGACGCTGAGAAAGGCACGAGACGTTCTCGCGTCGCGGATGACGACGACGACGACGACGACGACGACGACGTGTTGCGCCTCGGCGACCACCTCGTCTTCTTCTTCGTCTTCTTCTTCTTCTTCAAAAAGAGTCGCGACGACGCCACGAACGACGACGACGACGACGACGACGACGACGAGAACGTTGTTTTCCTCGTCGTCGTCGTCGTCGTCGAGTTCTGCTTCTTTTTCCGCGAACGAAAACGTCGTCGGGAACGACGAGAACGAGAACAACTACGCGCCGCCCGAAGGAGAACGCTTTAAAAAAGTGATTGGGTTTAGACCGTCGAAAATAGCCTCGTCGCAAGGCGCGTCGTACGTTTCCAACCCGTGGAGATTGAGAGATGCCACGCAAAGCGGGGAGGTCAATCACTGGGAGAACCCTTTGCAAGGGTACATTTCGTTCGGTTCGGAAGGGAAGGTACCGAAATTATTGGAATTTGAGACGAGAGAAGCGATGGAACAATTCTGCCGAAAGAGACGGTGGACGCTGGAAATTGTGGAGAAGAAAGAGACGGAACATTTCACGCAACGAGGGAGCTCGATCATCCCGGGCGCCGGGAAGATTGGGACGCAACCAAAGGCGTACGGCGATAATTTTTCAGTCAATAGGAAAGGGTTGCCGATTTGGCCGTAAATTAGAAGAAAACGTGTAAAGAAGAAGAAAATAAAAAGAGAAAGGACGATGGATGAGTAGAGGTTTTTGTCGCTACAGTGTTACGTCTCTTATCGTATGTTTTTCCGTCTTTCCTATGTATATATATTTTTCTCGTTCCAATTCGTTCGCTCGCCGGTGATTATATTATTATTATTATTTACTACATGTGTACGAGTATTATTCTCGTATTATTATTTTGTTGTTGTTGTTGTTGTTGTTGATGTTGATGTTGTTGTTGTTGTTGTTGTTGATGTTGTTGTTGTTGTTGTTGTTGTTCAATCAATTTTCGAGATTAAATGGCACACAAAGCCAACGAAGCTACCAAAAGTGTCGACGCGAAGTACGCGAACAACACGCTCTTCGACGCAAAGTGAGTAAAACCGGACGATGGCGTCGCCCCGATAATTGTGGGTTCGATACCATCACAACTCTCGAGAGAAGGCGCCCCTTCGTGGACACCCATGTCGTCCGCATCTATGTTCAAATTCTTTACCACGTTCACCGCAAAGCAGTAGTGATTTGCGTGGTTCGGCGTCGTCGCCGTGTTGAACATGTAATCCAACACTTGCGCTCCACTAGAGTCGACTTCTGATACCCATGGCGCGAGAACTCTCCAGAATGCCCATCCCTCCGCTTGATGCTCGCGGTAATCAGCTCCACTGGCAACATCCTGGTCTAACATTAAGCCGTATCTAATGGCACACTGCGCGTAGATAGTCTTAATTGATTTCAAGATGATGTCGTGGTTAACTTGGCTTTTTCCATCTTTGAACGCGGCAGAAATCGCTTCGTTCGCCTTTGCCGTAACTCCGTCCGAACCTAAAGTTCCAAAGTTGCCCGCGCGCTTATTCGCGCGTCCGTAAATAGTTGTCGATCTAGTCGAAGCAGTCCCAAAATATTTCGCCGCCGCTGCGTCCCACGCATTTTGATCCGTTATGCCTCGAAAGAGGTCGGACGCGATCGCATTCACCATGGTCGCATCCCACATGGTTTTCTCAACCGCCTCCAGTCGTGCCAGTTCCGAGTTGGACGTCCTAGTGGTGTCAGTCGCGCGATAGAGAAAATCCGAAATCCACGTCTTTGAGGCGTAATAAGCGTAAAAGAGGTCATACGCGTCCTCGCCAGATCTGTCGGCATCCGCTATGCCGCGTAAACCATTCGATCTGTATTTCTCCTTGATCGCCGCAAAGTTTGGCGAGGTCACATCGAGGATATCTTTAACGTCGGAAACGAGATTGGATGTTTTTAAAGAAGCGCCAATGTCAGTCGTTGCGGTGAAAAGCGTAGTGTCGCCTTCCTTGATGATCTTCGAAGGGTCTACGTTTGAACACGAAGCTATGGAATAAGCTTCTTCCAAGGTGCCCAAGTCCCCCACGGAGATGGCTAAAGCATCCTCGACGATTTGCTTTACGAGACAATACGAGTAACCACCGACAGAAAACGGTCTCTTCGCCATGTCAAAGATTTGGTTTATGGTATCGTGACCAGTACTATCAGCTAATTTGACCCACGGCGCGATGACGCGGAAAAATGCCAAACCTTCCGCCTGATGCTCGCGATATTCGGTGCCCTCAACGACATCGCGATCGATAAGCCACGCGTATCGAATGGTAGATTGCGCGTAAATCACTTTGATTTGCTTCAACACTTTGTTGTAGTCAGCTTCAGATGGTCCATTGGCCAATCCATAGGCCAACGCTTTCGCGATGTTCGTGTTCGTTTTCGCGACATTATTCCCGGTACCGTAGTTGGCTCCTCTCTTGTCGCCGCGAGCAAAGACGGTAGAGCCGTAGCTATCTTTGGCGCCGTGAAATTTTGCCGCACCTTGGTCCCATTTTTCTTGGTCGGAGTTCGAGTATCCTTGATAGAGATCGCTGACGATCGCTTGCACTTGCAAGGCGTCCATGATGGTCTTTTCGAGCAGTTCCGCTCTCGCGCCCGCGTGCGAAGATAAAGTTGTGCCATCGCAGATTTGATCGACAAAGTCAGAAATCCACGTCGCGGAACCAAAGTGTGACTTGAATATATCCCAAACTGGCTCTCCCGTGCGATCAGTATTAGCCAACGCGCGTAAGCCACTGTTTGTGTACTCAGCCTTGATTGCAGCGTAGTCCGAGGAGTCGCTGAGCAACGCTTTGACTTTCGCAACCGCCTGCGATACGGACAAGTCTGGACCGACAATAGACGTCGGCGTATACGTATCAGTACTATCTCTCGAGAACGTGTCCAAATGCTTGTCGATTGTCGGACAGACAATCTCCTCCGTATTGTCGTAATATCCAATCTCGTCGTCAGAAATGCCGCCGTTGATGTCCGCTTGCAAAATCGCTTTTGCCGCGCAGTAATTGTAATGCGCGTAGCCTCGTGGTTCTTCCGAGGTGTCAAACATATATTCTAACGCCGTCGCGTTGTTCTCCGAGCGTTTGTGCACCCAAGGTGCGAGAATACGAGCGAACGCCTGACCTTCCGCTTGCGCTTCCATATACGCCGTCGCCGATCCATCGGCAACCGCCTTGTCCACTTTATGCGCGTACTTAATGATACCTTGCGTGTACACGATGCGCATTTGGTGCTCAATAATTTCGTACTGTTCTTCTTTCACCTCGGTCGACGAATCTTTACCATGGGTGAAAGCATTGTTAATCTTCCAATTCGTATCAGAGTTTGAGCCAACCATGGTATTAAACTGGCCACCCAAATAGTTGGCGCGATGTGAAAGCGATCCAGTATAAGTATAGCCGTAATACACCGCGGCAGCTTTATCCCAGTTGGTATTATTGTTAGTGGGAGTGAAACCCTCGAACAAATAACGTAAAACGGCGTGCATTCCGCACATGTCCTTGACGGTCTTTTCAACCTTTTCGAAGCGTCCCGCGTCCGGCGCGTCGTTGTCGAGGATCGTCTCGTTCAAGTATTTGGTCATGAATGTATCCGACGCAACTCTATTCTGAACCCCGCCATCAGACGGCGTGAACATGTACTCCGTAAACGTGTCCCAGTCATCGCCACCTGAAACTTCGCAAAATTCAGCCATGTAACTTTCAAAATCTTGCAAATAATCAGAATTAGCCCAGTCGTACGGGTCCGTGAACTCATTCTTGATGTGCTGCGCGCGTTCAGACAGATGATACGGCCCGATCCTTTCCGTCGTACCGCTAAAATCTTTGTAAAATTGAACAGTCGAGTTATCATCGATGGTATACCGCATTCCATTGGAATTAATCGGTATCGGTATCGTTGCCGCTTCCGCACCGAGTGGAAATCCATCTCTCGTCTCCGGCCGCCGCATGCCCCCGGCGATGGCGATGACGAAGAGAAAACCCATCGTCGTCGTCGTCGTCGCAGATAACACCATTATTGTTTCCGCCGCCGTTCGCACGCAAACAAGAAAGAAAGAAAGAAAGAAGCTGCCCGTTCGATACAGGAGGCGACGCGAAGAGGAAGACACACACAAAAGGCGTGTGCCCAAACAAAAAATTTGGTGTCTTTTTTTTTATTTTAACGACGACGACGACGACGACGACGACGACGATCTTTTCTCTCGTTAAATGCGTTTGCTCAAATGTCAAACAGTCAAATGTCATGAACATGAAAGAGAGTTCTCTGTTTGGAAAAGAAGTCCAAAAAAAAAAGAGAAAAGAATTTCTCTCCAAAACGCATCCTCTCTTTCACTCTTTCTTTCTCTCTCTTTCTCTCTCTCTCTCTTTCGAGGGGGAGAGCAAGAGAAGGAGGGAGAGAGCATGAGAGCGTGAGAGGACGCTTTGGGAGAACGGGAACCATGCGACCCGGGTCGTCCGCTCTCTCGTCGTCGTCGTCGTCGTCGTCATCGTCGTCGTCGTCGTTGTCGTTGTCGTCGCGTGTTTTGCTCCTTCTGTTGTTCTCGAACGTTTTGTTTTCGTGCTGTTCTTCACCGATTGGTTTTCCTTCAACGTCCTTCCCTGTCGCCGCGGCTGCTGCGGTCTCTGCGTCGGATGAATACGACGGCGGTGAAAATGACGCCACGACGACGACGACGACGACGACGACGACGACGAAAAAGTTTGGCACGTTTGGGTCGTGCGGGACGTGCACGAAGTGCGCCTCGTTGGAAGAAGAAGAAGAAGAAGAAGAAGAAGGAAGAGAGGAAGAAGACCAAAGTAGTTCCTTCTCCCACGCGTCGTCGGACGAAGGGCACGACAACGCCAAGGCGAAACGTCTCGCCGAGAGCGGCGAAAAGTGCGAATCTTGTTTTGGATGCACGCACATTCTTAAAGAGATGGTAAAAACGGTGACGATGCAGAACAAGACGTACGAACCGGAAGCTGGGGCGTCGCCGGCGACGTTGGTGAAAGTGAAGAGGAGAGAGAGGAAGGAAAGGAACGGTGTTAATCGTAACGACGACTGGCACATTGCAAAGATGTGGTGCGTGGGACATAAAATGAAACCGAACGGCGACATAATCGATCGAGGTGGAGAAGGCGTGTGCTTTCGAAAAGTTGGAAATGCAATCGTAGACGCGACGCAGGCGCACCACAAGAGAGCCGTGAAAACGATGCGAAATTCGGTGACAATGCAAAAAATTCTCGATTTTTGTGACGCGGCAGACATTTCTATTCGACACTGGACAGAGCGCGTTAAAAGCGTGCATCCTACGAATACTCGAAAGATAGAAACAAACGCGCTTTTCATGTCCGTAGCACCGGGGATTTCAATCACGCAATTAGATGGACGTCTCGTAGGTAGTGACCCGGTTAGCGCTCGCAACGCGTTGGCCAACGTCAATCACGAGTCTGTCGTTAAAGCGGCAGTGATGGATGCTTTGTTAGGTCAGTGCGATCGGCACGGTGAAAATATATTCATCGACGTGGTGAACGAAACGTATTCGAAAATGACATTCATAGACAATGACCAGATGTTTGGACATGGTTGGAGACGATGCGTGACGGAATCGGTGTTCATACCAGGGAGCGAAAAGTTCAGCATTGCGAGATTTTCAAACTCACACGTCAACGGCGATAAAAGTGCGAATGGATTAAAGACCTCGGTAAGCCTGAGCGTGATGTTGGATTACAGGTGTCACGCCAGAAATGGATTTTTAGGGAAAAACTCATACGGGGATAAACTAGACACGTGCTTAAGCGAACTCGCGAGCATGCGCGTCGAAGAAGCGATGAAAAAGTTTGAGTTTATGGACCAAGCAAATGCAAAGTTCGTCCTCGAAAGGGCGAAAGGTTTAAAGGAACTTGGATTTGAAAGGGCGATGTTACATTGGCAGAGAAATGCGGGTTTGAAAGATGTAGGCATCGGTAAGAATTTTCGGTCGTTTCCGTGGCCAAACACGTGTTGCTATCCTTCAGTATCGCAATCGGAAGGCGGAAACAAAGGTTTACTTTCGTGCGAAAGCGAAACGAATCAGCGCTTGAAGTGTAAAGGTGGAGCGAACGATTGCATGTTTTCTGGAGGCTGGGAAGTAGTCGCTTGAAATATACTGTACGTTTTAAAGAATTATGAATAAGAATTAAATTAAGGGCATACACTTCCTTACTTGCGAGCGAGCACGCCTTCTCCACGATCAGTGTCGTCTCCTCCTTTCACCTTTTTCGCCTTTGCATTTTTTGCCCACGTACCTTTGGCCCAATCCATTCCAGAAGTAACTCGCTCAATTACATCTTTTCCTCTCGCAGAGTTCATGGCGTCCGCCAAGAAAAGCGGAACGCCGAACTTTTCCCATTCGGACTCGCGAGTGAGTGCATGTAATGGCACAGACATATCCATTCCACTGAGATCCGTTCCAGCGAGTGATGGTGGCCCTCGTCGCACCATACCAGTACGTCCACCACTACCTCTGGTGCCATCAACACTCGAACGAGGGCGATGAAAAGGTCTCGGATGTTCTGCCAAATCTGCCCTTTGAGTTGTAGGACCTACGTCATGTTCCAAGTTCGAGACAAAATCATCGCGCTCTCCTGATGGTACGGGGACATCATCATATCCTAGGAACCATGGTCCTTTGCCTTCAGCAGCCTCGCGCCACTTCGTAAAATGTAACAGGTGCTTATCTGAATCGAGTGGTAAATTCCATTGTGGACTGCCCTGTGACACTCGTAAGCGTTGAGCGGCGAGTACGAGTTGATCTTGCGACATTACTTTAGCCATGTTCATCAACTTTTTCGAGGCAGCATCCGTCAAATGTGGGAAAAGCTTTTGGTGAATCTCAACCAAAATTTTTGTTTTGGTCGATGTCACCGGAATAAAATGGAAAAGAAAGCACAGTGGGAATGCTTGGAGACCGTTTGATGAATTTGGATCCTCTTTTACGAAGAAAGATTCATTCATAACCGTTGACGGTGGTATAAATGTCACACGTCCACCACCTTTGCCACTACCACCAACATATTCCGCGATAAAAGCACCGTCTCCAACATCATGACCCAAATCTGTCTCGAAGGTTTTCAATCCACCCACAAGCAGCGGTGCTCGTCCAGTCTGAGTGCCTTTGTGTACAAATTGTAAATGCGTGAAATCTTGCGTAATTTCTACGGCAGAGTACCATGGAACTCCATCCCATTCGCGAATTTCGGTAAGTTTTGGCCAAGAGAGTGTCTCTGTACTCTTCAAGGAAAAGTCAGCAATAACATTAGACGGAATGGGTTTAGTTTTGCAAATTTCGCGGTTACCTGGCCATACGTGCACAATACCGTCCGACGATACAAACGTCGGGTAACCTGGAATGTTTGCTTTTGGGCAGCTGCGCAAGCAAGGTACATCCTCAAGCTTTCCTTTGTCTCCAAAGCTCCAACCATGGTAGCGACACACGAGTTGCCCGTTACTGACATATCCCAAACTCAATGGGCACGATTTATGTGCGCATCTATCTTGCAGACAATTGATGTTACCATTTGACGAGCGAAAAAGCACAAGAGGCTCTCCAAAGAGTTGAGCCGTGACCGGTTTATCGCTGTCTAACTCTGATTCGAAAGCTAATGGCCACCAGTGGTTTAAAATATCCGGCGTTCCTGCATCATCCACTTTTGATTCACCCACTTCCTCTGTTTCATTTTCCATTGCTTCTTTCGGAGCATTATCTGGATATTTCTTTTTCGCCTTAATCATGACGAAAGATTTTTCGGAATGAAGCACCTCCACATCTTCGAGTCCTCCCACAGACTTGCATATGTTAACCACTGCATCGACATCCCAAAACGGCATATTTTGTTGTCTAGGACCTTTCGCATACATTTCTCCATTTTTGATGCCCTTTGCAATCATCTTTGATCGCGCCTTTTCAGGAAGTACGACGGTTGAGGCAACAAAGCAACCACCAGGTCGAAGAGTTCGAGTAAGCTCGGAAAGACCACAGGAGACATCCGGCCAACAATGCATACCTGCGCCGCTATGTATCGCGTCAAACGTATTCGCATCAAATGGTAAATCGCTAACGCTTGAACGCACAATGCTGATTTTTTCCTGCAAGTTAGAGCGTAGTACCCTCGAAGCTGTCTCATTGCACATGGCATTCGAGTAATCACAAGCAACTACTGTATCGAATACGCTCGCCCTTGCGAATCGTTCGGCAAACATTCCCGGTCCGCAACTCATGTCCAGCAAAGTAGAATTTTCTCTTCGACATGACTTTTCGAGCTGCGATGTAGCCAATGCGTACTCCGCGTCTACGCCTGGAAACCCCAATAATCTGAATAGTTGACGATATCCCTTTTCGTAGAGAAACGCCCCAACAGCAGTCTTAAACGGACCAAGACCGATGAAGTCTGCGCGAGAGGACTCCTCTTTCACTTCACTCGGGTCATCGCGCACGAGCTCAATGACTTCCTTTTGCGAAGATGACGTAGAATCGTCTTTTTGCGTGATGGGAACATTTGATCTACTCAACGCCATCGCGTCTGCCCAAGGCAACAGAGGTGGAAGCCTATTCTCGTGGGTAAATTCGGAGAAGTTCCAATTCTCGCTTTGCAAAGTTTTGTCGAAAGATAAATCTTCCTTGAACTTTTGGGACTCTAAATTTCCGGCATCGCCCGTACTTCCCGACGTTGCGGAGCATATCGTCGTTCCAAAAGAGTAACCGCACCCGCTTTCGCTGATTTGAAACGTCGCTCCTTTTCTCCTCCCCTTCACTTGAAAATATCTCGACGTCAATTTTTGTGACGAGGAGGAGGATACTTTTGCCCACGAGCGATTCGATGCGCACAACGGTGTCGACGTTAACGTGTTCATATCGCGCGCGCCTCTCGTTTCGGTGCAACCCCGCGTGTGTGTGCGCGCGTGCGTGTTGTGGATACTTTCGCGCTTTTCGAAGACGTCGTCGTTCGAGAAAGGTGAAAGAAAAAAGTAGCGCGGTGTTTGGTAAATTGGGACGCTTTTTTGTTCGTTTCGACACTTTTTGCCTTTTTAAAATCCACGTAGATATTTCTCCCGACGAAATTCTCCTCCTCGCTTTTGTGCCGCCGAACGGGATTCCCTTCCTAAGGTAACGCACGGGTTCCCCCCCCCTCTCTCTCTCTCTCTCTCTCTCTCTTTCTCTCTCGAATACCCCTTCTCTTCTTCTTCTTCTTCTTCTTCTTCTTCGTCGTCGTCGTCGTCTTCAAGCGTTTGCTCGGGAGTGGGAGGCGGCGCGTTCATTCTCGTCGCCGCTCCCCATTCCGCAATTTTTGAATTCGATTCAATTTTTTAGATATTTTTCCTTCAGACGGCTCTTTTTTTTAGATAATTAGGTTAATAACTGCATCTCCACTCATAAAAAATCACGCGTAAGCTCTCGGTTTTTAATACTTCCCTTTGTTAAATCACAACGCTCTCACGTTATAAGCATGTCGCTTACTGTTTTCACGAATACCAGCATCTTGGCGTCGTCGTCGTCGTTCTCCAACGACAAGAAGAACGCAAAGATTAAAAATTCCTTCGTCGTCGCGAAATCCCCTCCGTTTGGTAAAAATATCCCGAAATTGTCTTCTCGGGGTGACGGTTCCATGGTCGTTAAGGCGAGGAATGAAAAGGACGAACAAACTTCGTTCTTCGCGGACCCGTACTCGAAGCCTGTCGTCAGAGGTAAAGATCACACGCCTTTCGATGATTTCGTGTGGTTTGCCATTCGCGGGTATCAGAAGGAATTTCACTTGGCAAACTTGACTCTGTTCTTGACCGAATTTGGTTTGTATAAGTTTGCACAAACGCTCGAGCCAATTACGACTGGGAAGTGTGCGGACGTGCCGACCGCGTTCGGATGCTTATACACCTCGGTGACAAAACCTATGCCGGACGAGGTGGGATTCGTCATGCTATTTGCAGGACTCGCGTGTACGGGATACTATGCCAGTTTGGCGATGAAGAATTCCCGCATCTGCAAGACGTACCTGCTCGAACATGGTCTCGAGAAGGAAGATTTGGAAGGCATGACGTCGTACAACGTTTTGCGTTACGCAGAACTCTTGGTAAGAGAAAACAAGGTTGGCCAAGCCAAAGAGTACTTGCGAAAACAACGCGAAGAGTGCGACTTTTTCATTCATGGTTATACGAATGGTGAGAAGAAGTACAAGATGCCAGGCGCGGATTTATTTGGAAAATAAACGAAATTATTTTCGAAACGTGTGATTATACCGGTACTTTTACTGGTATAATGAATTATGGGAATGTGCCACGCACATTTTAATCGATGACGCTATATATGAAGTCAATTTATGTAATAATCTGAGGATCAATGCAACATTTCATTACACAAGAACACTTTCTCACCATTTGTTTTTGCATCAAACTAAACTCTTGTGAGAATCGACTGTAACGCATCTTTTATGATTGATAGCGAAGCGATAACCATTATTAAACTCACAATATTCGTCGCAAGTATTTGATACTGCTGCGAAGAATTCGATGGAAACTGTTTCATCTCAAGTGCGCCCATTCTCTCCTTTTCCACTGGGGCTGCCTTTGAAATAATTTGAATGCGCTCCTTGCGTGAATTTGACGCCAGCAATCGCAAAGTGAGATCGGGACTGCGACGCAGGAAAATGCTTCCCAGTGCATATTCATCTTTGATAACTTTATTTCGTCGCAAGTATGATATGTCACTTTCTGCGAAGCCTGCACGCTCGTCCTTAGAAAATTCTCCTTCAAATACAAAGGAGGTTGATAAATATTCTCCGCCTCTTTGCAAAATACTCGAATCCTCTTCACCAGTTCGCGAGTACTTTCGCAGGAAGTCAAAGAACGATTCTTTTATCTCACGTAGATGTAACTCTTCCTTCTTTTCTTCTTCCTCTTCTACTTTTGCATCGCAAACCTGTATTGCATCTACAATTATATATGGTGCCGTCTGTACCACACGCAAGACTCGAATCCGTTCTGAACTCGCACTTGCGTATATAGACAAGTCATTATAGCCGTCTTGCTTTTCGTGCACGTCGTAAGAATCAATGTTCATTTTCACACCATTGCCAGACAACTTACCCGTTTTGCCATCTAGAAACAATGTAACGAACGCATTTGTACCCGCAAACATATCTTCGTTTAGGCGATTATGACCCGCAACGAGGGTTCGCTTCTTATCGATATAGTTACGACTTTTGTAATCTATCGATTCATAGCGAGAAAAAATGTCTGCATCGAAATTAATCACGGGTTCATCCTGATCTTCTGTCGACGGTGATATCGCAGCGACCTCCTCGCCAAAGATTAATTTGCCGAATAAGGTCTGAAATCGAGGCTCAGAAGTGTAAAGATGAAAGTTTTCTCCTGGAAGCACGGGGTATGAGACCGGAACAACTGGCAGTCGAAATACGTCCTCGTCGCAAAAGTTGACATCGTTGTTGATAACGTCTTCAGTAATGTGAAAAAAATCAACGCCTGACGACGACGTCGTCGTGGTTCTTCCTTCTCCCCTTTCTCGCTCGTGCGCGTGACAACACTCCATCGCTTTGCGCATCACGTTCGCGCGATTTTCCCACCTCTCTCTCGTTTTTTTCCTCTCCAATGTCTTCATTTCTCTCATTCTCTTCTCGTGTGCCTCGTCCAACCGACGCTCGAATTCCAGCTCCTCTTTGTCGTCGCAACCAGAGTTCTCGCCGAGAACCTCGTCCAAGTTCGCCATCGTCGCGTCAAAACTAGATGGAGGAGAAGGAGACCCTTCGTTCGTCGTCGCACTCATCTTTAAAAGTGGAAGATGACGTCCTTCCGAGGAGGAGGAGGAGGAGGAGGAGGAGGAGGACGACGACGACGACAACGGTTTTACAGTCGCGGGGAAAAAGCGTCCACTTTTTACCCCAGCCGCAGGATAAAAAAAGCGCTTCTTCGAATGGAAACGCTCTCTCGTCTCTCTCGAGGAGGCCAGCGAAGACGAACAACACCAAGACGAAGGCGAAGATGACGCGGCGAAAACGCCGCGCGGTTGAAAAGATCGCATGACGAGGCTTTCTTCAAAGTCGGTGGCGCGTGTGCGGGCGCGCGCGAACGAACGAAGAAATTGTAAGGCGGTTAAAACCGAGACGCGAGTAAAGGAATGTGTGTGCCTTTTTTGGTTTTCTTGTGGATAAAAAGACACCGAGACCTTGGATCTCACACACAAAAGAAGAGGGTGATTGGTGGAAACCCGTGCACGAGACAAAAAAAGAAAAAACAACCACGCAAAACACCACCGCATCTCTCCATGTTTTTTTTTTGGTGGTGTGGGGTGGTGACTTAAAAGCAAAAACATAGACAAAAAAAACACCACCGAGGTCAAAAAAACCACGTAAAATGTGTCGTGTCTGCGCGTGGGTACGCGGACGCGTGTGGTGTAATGGTAATAGTACATGACACAACAAAATCAAGCGCCCTGAATGCCGTCTAGAAAATACCACTTCCCATCTTCCCCTTTCCTAAACGTAGACAATTCCGACTGCGTTTCCTCTCTGCCTCGGTCGAAACCTTTTTGCCCTCGCACGCGACAGTTATAACTAAAAGATACGAGATGTTCCGTCTCGTTCTTCTTTTTATCGTTGGCGATTTTCAACCCGTAAAATTCTACTTTTTCACACGTCGCGATCACGTCCGCTTCTAACGTGCTCACTTTCACCCCGGCCTTTGTTTTGCTTCCGTCTTTTCTGATTTCATTTTCCGAGTGCGTCGTCAAAACTATGTATTTCGCTTTACCTTTCGCATAGGCTGAAAATCGAGATTTCATTAAAGTCACTGGATCGGGTGGATATTGTTCCAAATCGTGATACGGGCGGCAACAGGACTTGTACGACCTGGAAGAACCGCACGGACATCGTTCAGTTTCGTTCGTTTTACTGTTCGTAGTCGTACTCGCGCTCGGAGCATCGTCTTTGTCGTCGTCCTTTTTCTTCATAATTTCGGCGGCGAACCCGCTCTTCTTCGCGCGCACTCGAACCACCGCCGGAGAAGAAGAAGAAGAAGCACGTCTTCTTCTCTCAGCGTTTTCATCCTCGATTCTTGCGTTCCACCCCGCGCCATAGTGCCGCGTCGCGCGCAGAGAAGCACAAGAAGAAGAGAACAACGTCTTCATGGCAGCGCGAAAAAAGTGACAAAAGAGTTGGTGAAAAGACGAACAGTATTCCGATTTTTAATAAAAAGGGTAGTTACGCTCTCTCTCTCTCTCTATTCGAATCAATCAACTGGACAACTGAACGCTGGCATCTACCTTTGCGATGTTCTCGTAAAACGCCAAGAAGTGTTTATGGCATATGTCGACGTCTTCGGTACCCATCATTTCTCTAACAGAGTGCATAGATAACTGCGGCACGCCGACGTCGACGGTTCGGATGCCAGTTTGTGCGCTGACGATTGGACCGATGGTGGATCCACAACCCATGTCGTTTTTCACGACAAATTCTTGAGTAGAAACGCCACTGAGCTTGGCACACTCTCGAAACATGTACGCTGTGAGCGCAGTCGTTGCGTACCGTTGGTTGGCATTGTGCTTGACGACGACGCCTTTGTGAAATAACGGTTGATGTTGTTCTTCGTGCTTTTCACTGTAGTTCGGGTGGACGGCGTGAGCCATATCCGCACTGACGAGGAACGATTTCGCTAGGCATCGTTCTATGACATCACTATCTCCCTCACTACTAGCGCTACTGTTTCCTTTACTACTAAGAGTCGCGCGTTTGATGGCTTCAATCATAACCGTACCGCCACCGCCGCTCGTCGATACGGATCCAACTTCTTCGTTATCGAATAAGGCTATGGCGCGCGCGCCTTTGTGTTTCTTCAAAGAAGAATCCTTTGAAGCGTCTATGAGCGCTTTCAGAGCGCAAAAGGAAGAACACAAGTTATCGAGTCTGCCGCTAAAGATGAATTCATTCGTTGCTCCGCCAATTTGAGACTTCTGCGTATCGCAAACGTTGAGTTCAAAATCAACGATATCGTCCTGTTCGCACTTTAACTCCTCCGCGAGAATGGCGAGAATAATGGGATGATGCATGGTTTCACCTCCTCCGCTAGAAATGTTGTTGTTATTATTACCATTGCTCTTATTATTGAAACCCTCCAACTCGGCTTTAATCGCAGTTGCCAAGATAGGTGCAAAATTCGTCTCCAAGTTCGGTTTAAAACCCGATTGGTTGATTTCTCTGTCTAAGTGAATAGCCAGCGATGGTATTCTCACAATCGGACGCTCAATCGTCACTAACTCGCTCTGGACTCGACCGTCTTTTTTCTTCAGCAAGACTCTCCCAGCAACGCTCAAATCTCTATCGAACCACGTGTGCCACAATCCTCCTCCGTATGGTTGCACGCCGATGCCTATGCACCCGGCGCGTTCTTTTCGCTTGGACACGGGTTTCAGTTTTGGACACGGGGAATCTGTATGCGCGGCGATGATGTGAAATCCATCGCCCGGGACGTATTCACCACCCAAACAAAACGCCACGATGCAACTTTGATTCCTCACCATGTAATATTTCCCGCCCGGTTTCAACTTCGAGGACGACCAACTCTTGTCTTCGTCGAGTTTCACGAAACCTTCCTTCTTGAGCATCTCTTCCGCGTTTTTCGTCGCGTGAAACGCCGTCCAAGACTTGTTTAAATACTCGACTAATTCTTTCGCCACGGTTGGTGGTTCAATCGAAGACAACATTTTTCGCTGTTGTTGATTATTCGTCGACGATGACGACGAGGCGACCGTAGCGCACTGTCTGCTTTGGTATTGAATTCTGTTGCGAGATGGATTTATCGGGAAGGTGTTGGTTGCGACGCAACAGTCGCAGTCGCGTTGATTCGCGAGAGCATCGCTACTCTTCTTCTTCTTCTTCGAAGACGACGACGGCGGCGGCGGTCGCGACGACGACGACGACGCACTCGCCAACGTTCTCCGAATCGACGCTCCTCCTCCTCCTCCTCCTCCGATTCTCTTCCCGAATACCATCAGCGCTCGTCTACTGCTGGTGCTCGAGCACAACGGAGACGACGACGACAGAAGCAACCCTTTCATCTCGTTATGATTTTGTCACAGAAGTAGAAGAGGTTGTTAAAAAATAATAATTTGTGGGGTGTGATGATGAAGACTTTCACTTTGATGTATGCACGGGTACGTCTAGCTGAATTATAAATAGCAACTATCTTGTTTATAAACACATCATTACAAGTATAGAACGCAACTGGAACGAAAGCATCATGAACGATTTGCTGGGCGAAATCAAACAGAATGGATCTGACGAGGGTCAGCAAACAAACAACAACAACAACAACAACAACAAACAGATGAAACGATTTTTGACTTTGAAAGGCACTACGCAAGAAGAGTTCGTCGATGTAGAAATGGGTGCTTCGGAGCAAACAGCATTAACCTCCTCGTCTCCAACCACGATGGAACTTTTCTTGAAAGATGCAACATTGGTCAAAGGTCTTCTTTCGGACATACGAAAACAGCTCATAAACTTACATCAACTCCACGAACGCGGAAAGTCCGCGTTAAAATCGAGTGAAATGACAGAAATAAAAAACGAAATGAACAATGCTTCGGATACCGCGAAGAGGTTAGCTCGCGAAGCGAAAATGCGCGTGCAAAACATGGACGAAGATTTGAAAAGGTTGTTGCGAGAGAAAAAAATAAGCGTGGATGGGAGCGAAAAACAAACCAGAGAAACTGTTTCGAACGCTTTAAAAACAAAGTTGAAGGAACAGATGGCCGAGTTTCAAGTGTTGCGAGAGAAACTGCGAACGGAACACAAAGAAGTCATCGAACGGCGTTTTTTCGCGTTGACTGGTGAACAAATTGAGGAGGAGAAACTCGATTCGATGATTGAAAATGGCGCGGATGAACAAATGTTCAAGCAAGCTATTTTAGATCAAGGCAGAGGTTTAATATTAGATACTGTTGAAGAAATTCAAGAACGTCACAAAGCGGTTAGGGAATTAGAGCGGAAGCTATTGGATTTGCATCAGATTTTTCTCGATATGAGCGTTCTCGTAGACGCACAAGGGGAGATGATAGATGATATACAGGAGCAAGTCGCTAAGTCTACCGAATATGTCAAACAAGGACAAGTCGCTTTGGTCAGTGCTCGCGATTACCAGAAAAACACTCGTAAATGGGCGTGCGTGTTCACAATTCTTATGATGATTGTTCTTCTAGTCATATTGTTGCCAATTTTAAAACCGTGGAAATAATAATTACGTAGTAAATAGAAAAATTCAGCTCAATGTTCCATTAAACGCAATAGCTCAAGCTTCTTCTTGTTCTTCTTGTTCTAAATCGTCATCGCTAGTGCTATTCTCGTCACCATCCTCTACTTCGTCTATTTCACCCGTGACTACCTTCTCCTGTTTTTTCATGCACTGACCGCAGCGCGATCGACTCACATGGCAATTTTCTACGCATTTATCGCGGAACGTAATTAACCCAGCACTGTTCATCGCGCTCAAAGCCTTCCACTCGGTTTGTTCTCGTTTACGAAGCATTTGAACCTCGGCGTTTCTACTGCTATCATCGTCGGCGTCAAGATCTTCGTCTGAATCTGGTCTATAATACGATTGTGAAAAGCCTTCGTTCGGTCCGAGAGAAAAACCATACACGTTCACTGTTCCACACGACATTAACGCCATCAATATCCCTTGAAAACCAACGCTCGTTTGAATCTTTGGGAATGATTTGATTACGTACGATGCAAAATCAGGATGTAAAGCGTATAAAGGTGTTCCTGGGTTTCTCCTATGTTCGCCCATGAACGATCGAAAGGCTTGCGGAGAGCGCATTTGCTGCAAAACAAACTCATCTTCTGTCTCGCGAAATCCGAAATGTTTTGCGTTTACCATACGAAGCGACGTTTTCCTTCCCACAATGTCTCCGTAATTCGCGTCTGTTTTTGCATCGTTGAATCTTATGACGACGGTATGTGCATCAATTTCCGCCGCGCGATTTCTATTCACGCGTGATTTCATGGACCCAGAGTTGCCGATTATTGCACAGGTTGGAAAAAAGAGCCGATTGCCTCGAAATATATCAACGTTTGGTAATATTTTTAGCAAAGGTGGACCAATCGGGCCTAAAAATCTAGGAAGTTCACTTGGTAAATCCAACTGCAATACGCCAGCTTTCCTTGTATTCATGTGCTTGCCCAAGTTATATTTAGACATCACAATTGGGCCGGCGTACGGTAAATTCCAACTTTGCAAGAGAGAGCCGCCAAGTTTCTTCCCGGATAACTTGATTGGACTATCGCACAAGTCACCTACATAAATCTTTGAACACGTGCACGCTGTTTCGTCGGTGTTGCACGTTCCATGCGCACAAGGTTGATTGTGTGCACCACATATCGGTCTCGAAATGGTTGGCAAGATAGTCAATGCATCTGGAACGCTCGAGGTTTTCTGTTGATTTTGTGTTCTGTGTTGCTGTTGTTGTTGTTCATTAGTTGCACCGTCGTAGTCTGATTGAGTACTTTTGTCATCATCGCTTTCGTAGGAGGAGTAATCAGCACGATAATCTTCATTCGCTCCTTGCAGAGATACTGGATGATTTTTTCTCCGGTGCGAAGACGATTTGTACGCGCTTGTCTGTAGTTCTGTTCCTTTGGCCCCGCCAAAAAAGGACCTTGTTGTCCACTTGACATACCAAACTACGAGCAAAGCGAACAAAAACTTTATCACGTTCCATCTAAACTTGGCTTTCCTTTTATGTTGCTCGTACAGAAGCGAAGTTCGACGCCTCGCCGTTGGCGCCGTCGTCGCCGCAATGCACATGATGTGTGCTCCTAAAAAGACTCTCTCGCTTATAAACTGCACGCGCAACTGCGACGGTGGGACCGCAACAAAACGTTTTCAATCTTCCGAGCGGCGAAAGGGAGCGGAGAGCTTTGCGACGGATTTTTGAAGATTTTCTTTTTTTGAACGCAGGGCACTATCCACTTTTCTTCAGTCGAGCCAAGAAGGGAGCAGAAACATACACATCAACAAGAAGACGAATAAAAAGACAAGGTGTGTGAAAAGTACATGGCGCATGTGATAGCACTGAGCGCTTCAACCAATGCGACGAAATGTTCTTCGCAAGTGTGGCGCACTGCTTTGAAAAAGGCATTGGACGCGAATAAATCTGTACCGAATGCAAAATATTTTCAAGTCGCTACAACACAAGCAAATACATCAACGAACGATCAAGACGATGAAAGCGGGTTCCCAGCAATCCGGACGGTTGTATTTAGAGGTTTCCTGGATCGGGACCAGACGAAAGTGACGTTCGTTACGGATAAGCGCTCGAAGAAAGTAGGTGATTTAACCGCCAACAAGAAGTGCGAGATTTGTTGGTATTTCCCTACGAGTCGGGAACAGTTCAGACTGCGAGGATTCGCCAACGTCATCACCAACGAATCCACCGATGACGTAGATATGAAAGACCGCTCTATTTCATGGAAAAAAATGCGCCCTGGCGCAAGAGGACAGTTTTCATGGCCGGAACCAGGACAACCACGGCTACCTGAACACGAAGAAGCGTACGATGTGGATAGATTGATTGAAGACGAACAAGAATACGAAAACCTGTGGCCGAAAGATAATGTGTTGGAAAACTTTTGCCTCGTCACTGTGGACGTAAACCGCATCGATCATCTAGAACTCAAAGGAAACAAGAGATATTTATATAGGCGTCAACAGAAGAACGAAGAGAACGAAGAACAAGAAAATGATTGGATAGTTTGCGAGGTGTGCCCATGAAAATTTGTAAATACGATATGTGTTGTATCAATAGTCCATATTCAAGTGGACACTTTGGCGTACCCTCTATCTTGCCCTAACTTAGAGGATTTCAAACGTTGCTCGCTATTTTCTTTCCATACCTCGCCATCCTCGAAGAACTCCTTTTTCCATATGGGTACCGTTGCTTTTAGCTCATCTATCAACCATTTAACTGCATTCAAGGAAGCCTCGCGATGTGCAGATGAAACAGCAATTATAACACTCGGTTCACCAACTCGAACAGTTCCAGTCCGGTGCTTTATTGCTATTTTCAAGAGGTCGTTCCATTTTCTGAACGCCATGGCACATAACTCGTCAAGTCTCTTTAAACTCATAGGGGTGTAACACTCGTACTCTAATTTCGAAACTACTTTTCCATTGAAATTGTTTCGAGTGACGCCGACAAAACTCGAAATTGCCCCGGCGCAATCATCTGAAACTATTTGCACACACTCGTTTACATCTAATGGCGTACCGACTATTTCAACTTTCCACTTTTCGTTACTCGGCATCGAATATTCTCTGCCACTTTATTTCTATATTATATTGTCCAGTACCGTACGTACGTAGGTAGCTGTCCGACTTTGAATTTAAAGAACAACGCAATAAAATAACGCGGTATATTTTCAACAAACTCTTCAAATTGTACATACCATTTTATCACACCATAGACGAGACAAGAAGAAACGAAACGAAACGCGCCACGAAAGAAAGAAAACTATCAATCGAACAGAGAAGGCCTTGAAGAGCCACACTTCATTGTCTCAGCATGCCCTCTCGAAACGGTGATGGTTCACACGCGCCGCCAGGGTCGTCGTCGTTAAAAACGAAGAAACAATTGCAACAACATCGAGAAAGACGAAAACGTTTTCCTGCCGCTGCATCTGCTGGCTTGACACTCGACCCGCTCCTCATCCCACGCTTACAAGCGTACTCAGAGGGGAATAAGACTCTTCTCAGAGATATTGATGGTGTGGTTGAACACTTATGTAGAACCTTTCGGGAGTACAAGAGAAAACCCAAAGGCGTGTTTAGCAAAACGGTAGAACGGGCAATTGCCTTTGTTCTTGCACAAGATGGAAAAATACATAAAAAGAAGGAGAAGGAGGAGGAAGAGGGTATAGACGGAGAAGAAAAAGAAGGAGAAGATGGTGATGATGACTATGATGATGATGATGATGACGACGACTACGACGACGACGACGACGACGAAAAAGAAGAAGACCAAGAAGATATGGATGTCATGAATAGAGCGTTACAGAGCACATACGCTACGGCTTCAAAAGGTGCAAACGCCGCAATAGAAAATTTCCAAGGTGCTAGTAATAGATATAGCGTGTCCGGGATTGAAAAAGGTTCAACGCCGAGTGCTTTTGCATCAGAAGAGAGAGTAAAAGCGGCCGCAATGAGAGCTTTGGCGAAAGCAGAAATTAACCCCACGGAAGTCGTGCAAAATGGAAACGATATCGAAGTTGACGTGGGTGAAGAAGAAGAAGAAGAAGAAGAAGAAGAACCTACTTTAGCAGAGAAAGCACAAGTTGCGGGACATGAAAGAGCTGTTCATGCTGTCATGAGAGCAAACCAAAGAAGCCGCAATACAAACGGAGAGATGAACAATAACAGTAGTGATAATTTGAGAGGAACGAAGGTGAAAGATCGTCAGCTTCGTTTAAAATCAACATCGGGTGGGTTGAAGAAAGGCGATAAGAAACGTTTGAAACGCAAACGACGACGCGAAGCTGAAGAAGACCAAGCGATCGCTGATTTAAAGAAAAGAATGAAAGAGGATACTAATTATGATTTTCACGGCGATGGCGATCGCGAGGATAACTCAATAGATTTGTTTTCGCAGGCAACAAAACCGCGAAACGTTTCTCTCTCAGATTTGGGTGGTGTTGAAGAAGCTTTGTCCGCAATCGATGAACTTATACTTCGACCTCTGAAACATCCTGAGTTGTATGATTGGCTCGGCGTGCCACCTCCAAGAGGTGTTTTGTTGCACGGGCCACCAGGATGTGGTAAAACAACCGTTGCTCATGCCGTTGCAAATGCGGCAATAGAAAATAACACGAGCAGCGTAACTTTCTTTTCTATAGCAGCCACAGAGATTGTTTCTGGAGTTTCTGGTGATTCCGAGAAAAAAATTAGGCAACTTTTTCGCGCTGCCAAAGCTGCCGCCCCGAGCATTGTTTTCATAGATGAAATCGATGCCATTTGCCCAAAACGAGAAAGCGCGCAAAGAGAGATGGAACGAAGGATAGTTGCACAATTTTTGGCATCCATTGATGATTTGAATGCGAATGACATTGAAGACGACGAGGAAGAAGATGATGAGGAAGAGGAAGAAAAAAACGATTCGGGAGAAATGAAAGACGCCATAAATGGGGAAAACCTAAACCAAGAAATCAAAAGGAAGGCACGAATAGACGAGAAGAAAGATAATCGAGTAAGACGCAAGCGACACGTCGTTGTTATTGGTGCTACAAATCGAGCAGATTCTTTGGATGCTGCTTTGCGACGATCAGGCCGATTTGATCGTGAAATTGCGCTCGGAGTTCCAGATGAACAAGCTCGGGTAAAAATTTTAAAGTGCCATTTAAAAAACCTTCGTCTAAGCGGAGACGTCGATGAAAATGATATTGCAAAGAAAACGCCTGGGTATGTGGGTGCAGATTTAGCTGCTCTTGTAAACGAAGCGGCGACTTTAGCCGTTTCCCGCGTCTTTGAAAACGCTAAGAAAAACGACCACGATGCAATATTGACTGAACAACGGTTGAAAGACTCTGAGCCACTCACGAGGAACGAACTCGAATCTGTCTCTGTGACAAACTCTGATTTCGTCGACGCCTTAATTGTGATCCAGCCATCTGCAAAACGGGAAGGTTTTACGACAACACCATCTGTCACTTGGTCAGATGTTGGCGCGCTTGCAGATGTTCGCGAAGAGTTAAAATTTTCAATCGTCGAGCCAATAAATAGGCCGCATGTCTTTCAGTATTTAGGCCAAAAAGTATCGACGGGGTGCTTACTGTATGGACCTCCAGGTTGCGGTAAGACGCTCGTCGCTCAAGCCGTCGCGAATGAAGCGAATGCTAATTTCATATCCATCAAGGGTCCAGAGCTTTTGAATAAATATGTGGGTGAGTCTGAACGTGCGGTAAGGTCTTTATTCGCACGAGCGAGAGCGGCTGCGCCGTGCGTTCTCTTCTTTGATGAGCTTGATTCTTTGGCACCACGACGAAGCGGTGGTAGCGAAGGCGGTGGAGATGCCGCTGTTCGGGTAGTCAACCAGTTGCTCACAGAAATGGATGGGATGGAATCGAGGAAGCAGACGTTCGTTATCGCGGCAACAAACAGACCAGATATGATTGACCCGGCCATGTTACGACCAGGAAGGTTGGATAAGCTGTTATATGTTCCTTTGCCAGATAAGAGCGCGCGCGAAGACATTTTGAAGACATTGATACGGAAAATTCCCATTTTTTCTTCAACCTGGGGTAAAACCGAACCAGAAACGGTGAATGAGTTGATTAAAGATGTGAGCGAGTTCAAAAAGCTCGACGGATTCTCTGGTGCTGATTTAGCCTCCTTCGTTCGCGAAGCGTGCGTGTGTTCAATCCGGGAGAATTTGATGATGCAGTCTTCTCAAGAAAGCCTGCCGCAGTTACGCCTTTCGCACTTTGAAACAGCGATACTAAAAGTTTATCCGTCGGTGAACGTAAGAGACCGCGAAGGTTATCTTAAATTGCGCGATAGCTTACGAGGAGTTGCGGGCACACTGAATTAAATAGCTTTTAAGAGAGAGAGAGAGAGTTCCTTTTTTTGTATCACTACTTTTACCATACGGTTAGGACAACCTCGTCTTCAATGATAGGGATTAATACAAGCTCTAATTTTTCTTCATTTGTTTACTTTTTTCCGCCGCGGCAGTCGCGGCTTCAATTACGGCGGAACGGAACTTATTCTTTTCGAGTTGACGCATCGCGGATATTGTTGTTCCTCCTGGCGAGCACACTCTATCTTTCAACTCTCCAGGGTGCACTTGCGTTTCGAGGCAAAGCTTTCCGGCGCCGATTACAGTTTGACAGGCGAGTTTCATCGCAACATTTCGAGGGAGACCATTCAGGACGCCTGCGTCTGCCAAAGCCTCGATAAATGCAAATACGTACGCTGGTCCCGAACCGGAAACGCCCACGATGGCATGCATCTGGCTTTCTTCTATGATAACCGACAAACCAAGATTTGAAAATAGCGATGAAACCATCTTCACCGTTGCTAAACTCGCCGTCTTCCCTCCGCTGCACGCAATCGCGCCTTCTCTCACAAAACATGGCGTGTTTGGCATCACTCTGACTACTGAAGGTGTCGGTAGCAGATCAGTGTTTGTATCTTTCTTATCACTGTTGTAATTATTGTCCCTGCTTTCATTGTATCCGGGCCCTTCGTCGTCGTAAAAAATTTCTTCCCCTTCGAGTTGCGCCGCGGCTATTATTTTATCGCTTTGATATTCGTCGTCGTCGTCGTCGTCATCAACACTAACAGCATCGCCGCCGTCGTAAGGTTTATTACTAGCGCCATCTCTATTCTTCTTTCGTCCGCCAAGATTGAACAGACCTCGAGGCTCTGTGTTATCGTCCCTCCCGTCGCCCTGATTTCCTTTTTCTCTCGGTTTTGCATTAGTTCCAATGTCTAAATGCTTTTCAATGTCAGATGTTTTAATACCAGCAGCAACAGACACAAACACGTGCCAAGGCTTTACTCTCGGTTTAATCTCATCTAATATGCTCAACATTTTATTCGGTTTAACGCACAAGAATATTATATCAGATTCGTCCAACACCGCAGACGCGTTTGAGACTATATTCTCGATGCCCAACACTTCCTTGAACAGAGCCGCTCGACCGTTGCTTGTTTGATTCGTTCCTCCATAGCACGCGATTGATTCACTATGCACGACTTTAGAGTCGAGAAAGCCTCTCGCCATCGCTTCAGCCATCGCCCCGCACCCGATAAAACCAAATCGCATTGGCTTTTGGTTTTGCAGCACACGAGCGGACTTGTTCGCATCTCTTTCAATAAAAGAACGATTACTGTCGCTTGCGCCATCACCGTTATTAGCATTGGAGGCTACTTTAACAACCGCGACTTGCCTTCTTTCTTTCACATTTAATGAGCCTCTTCTGCACAATCTGCTCCTCCTCTGAGAGATCGTAACATCAACTTTAACGGAAAGTAAAGAAGAGTTCGTTAGAATTATAGACGAGGTTTGTAAACGCGAGGCTGAACTTTTACTCAACCTCTTACTTGCTTTGAGAGAAGGCGCTGAAAATGGCGACCCGAAGCATTTAAGAGATGTGGAAGCGCTTGGAAACATCTGCGCAATGATTGATCGAGGCGTTTTATTGTTCGTTGATGAAGGTGTAATAGAAAAAGAGTACGGAAACTTTCGGGAATCCGAACACTATTTTGGTTTTCTTCGTGTGTGTGTGTGTGTCATGTGTGGTAAAGTCTCCAAAAAAAAAAAAGAGGAACAAAAATCTCCGTGCTGAGCAGCTCTCTTTCCTTCTCTCACTCTCGCTCTCCGCGTGTTGTCTGTTTCTTCTTCTTCTTCTTCTTGTTGTTGTCCTTCTTTTGCGCCCATAAAAACCTGTCGTCATTTATTTGTTCGCTGGTCAAATGAACGTGCTCGTCACAGGTGGGTCCGGATATCTCGGGCAATTCCTCATCGAACGCCTTCTTACTTTGAAGGAAGTTAACGCGGTGCACTACACGTGTTCGTCCGAAAGCTCAAAGCTCCCGGAAAACGTTCATGAACAGCACAAACGACGATTGGTTTGTCACGCGTGTGACTTTGAAACGGGATCGGGCATTGAAGAGTGCGTCGAGAAAGCGTCCAAGGGAGAGTACCTAGCAGGCGATAAAAACTTGAAATTGGTCGTGAACTGCACCGCGCTTTCACAACCGAAACAGTGCGAAGAAAACGAAGAAAAAGCGTGTAAAGTAAATGTCCCAACGCATTTATGTCAAGTCCTGATGAGGAAATACGAGGGAAGCGAACAGAAAGTTCCTTTATTGGTCCACATGAGCACGGATCAGGTGCTCTGTGGTTCGTACTCCAACACCCGAGAAGACGATACGCGCGAAAATGCCTTTGAACCAATAAATGCATACGGTCGCTCGAAAAAGTATGCAGAAACGTATTTACTTAAAAATTACGACCAAAACGCACTTATCATATTGCGTTCTTCTGTTATCACGGGACCTCAGCCACCATTTCGACGCGTCGATAGACCGTTGTTTTTAGATTTTATCGCAAAAACATGCCCTCCAAACACGCAGGGTCGAAACGGAGAAGGTGAAGAGAATGAAGAAGTAAAAGATGAAAACGCAGTGGAGTTTTGGACGGATGAATTTAGAAATCCAGTATCTCGCATTGATTTGACGGAGGCTATTGTGTACTGTTTTGAAATTTTCGTAGGTTTACGACGTAAACGCGATGTCTCCATGTTTTTGTTCGAGGAAGAAGGTGAGCGGTCAAATAGAACTCCTATTTATCACGCTGGCGGACCGGAGCGCTTGAGTCGTTACGACATGGTTACAATATTTTGCAATACCATGAGAGCGAGTAAGAAACGCGCAAAACCGGCGGTGAAAAGTAAAACTACGTCGTTTTGTATAGCTTCCGTGGTAAGAACACCGGCTGACATTAGCATGGACAGCACAAAATTTATGAAAATTTTACGCAACGGTGTACAACTGAAATCGTTCCAAGAACAAGTTTTAGACTCGACGACGGTGTATTTGAGCGCAGTTCTTGGAAATTCTCGGTGATGATTTAGCAGGCGATCAAGGAACGTAAATATATGTATATTTGAAAATAAGTAGTGGTAGTATGTATCGTATGTAGTAGTGATAAGTGCGAATTCACATTAAAAAAAAAAGTTCTCGCTACTAAACTTAAAGTTCATCTTTTGGTGCTTCCTCTTCCTCCACTGCCGGAGCCTCTTCTTCATCTACTTTCGGGGCAGATTCTTCGGCTTCAGCAACTTCTTCTTCTTCATCAGGAAACTCGATTTCATCCAAGAGAGGTGCGTCTTTTTCAACGCCCATCTTGTCCTTGAGCAAATCAAAGACGCGCGACGCCATGGATTTAGAGTCGTCGATAACAAATCCAGACTCGATGAGCGCAGTTTCGAACATGACGACAGCCAAGTTCTTTGAAGATTCGTCTTCGCCATCAGCATCGTATTTTTCCTTGAGAGCGGCAACCAACGGGTGTTTGTAGTTAATTTCCAACGTCTTCTTACCCTTCATGTATTGCGCTCTCGAGTCGTCCGATAACGCTTGTGCTCTCATAATACGCTCCATGTTGGCAGACCAGCCATATTTACTCGTGACAACGACGCATGGCGTCGTGGACAATCTGTTCGAAATCTTCACGTTTTCGATTGAATCAGGGTACGAAGTCAAAAGAGCGTCTTTCCACCATTTCGTGAAAGGCTTGAAGTGTTCCTTCGTCTTTTTGAACTGCTTCTTCTCGTCTTCATCCGCGTCCCCAAATTTCATGTCTTCCTTGGAAGCGTTAGAAAATTTGAACTCGTCAAATTCCGTCAAGTTTTGCATCGTGTACTCGTCAATTGGGTCAGTAAAGTAAATAACTTCAAATCCTTTCAACAAGAGCTTTTCGAGAAACGGCGACTTTTCCAAGGCTTCTTGGGATTCACCGGCAACATAATAAATACTCTTTTGCCCTTCCTTCATTCTCTCGACGTACTGTTCCAAAGAGACTAACTTGTCCGGAGATTGAGAGGTGTAAAAGCGGAGTAACTTGGCCAAACGTGTTCTGTTCGAAGCATCTTCGATGATGCCCAATTTGATGGCTTTCCCGAAAGATTTCCAGAATTTCTCATACTTTTCATTCGCGGCAATCTTCGCTGCTTCGTCCTCACTCTCGTTGTCGTCATCCTCAGAGTCGTTGCCTTCCTCCGCGAGTTTACGAATCATATCCAATGCTTTTCTCACGAGCTTTTTCTTGATCGTTTTCAAAGAAGTGTGTTGTTGCAACGTTTCTCGCGAAACGTTCAATGGAAGCGTATCGGAATCGACGATACCTTTGATGAAAGAGAGATACTTCGGCAAAAGCTCGTCGAATTCATCGGAGATGAACACTCGTCTCACGTAGAGTTTCAAGGCGGAGGCCTTGCCGTAATAGTTATCGTACATATCCGGTGGGGCACTTTCCGGAATGAAGAGAATAGCTTTAAATTCAACATCGCCTTCGGCTTTGAAGTGGGAGTACGTCAACGGATCGCTCTTATCTTTCGACAACGCCTTGTAAAAATTGGAGTACTCTTCCGGTTCAATTTCCGAAGATGATCTGAGCCAAATGGCTTTGGAGTCGTTGAGTAAGACCCAGTCCCAGACGGTCTTCGTCACCGTTTTCGTTTTGGGTTTGTCGTCTTCCTCGTCGTCATCCTCATCCTCGTCCTCGTCGTCCTCGTCCTCGTCCTCGTCCTCTTCATCCTCATCGTCCTCTTCTTCCTTCTCTTCGTCGGACTTTTCTTCATCGTCGTCTTCGATCGGGACCTCTTCAGATTCTTCCTTAGATTCCCACATGTAAATCGGAAAGTTGATGAATTCAGAGTACTTTTCGACCAAGTCCTTCAATTTGGTTTCTTCCAAATACTCTTGCGCTTCCTCTTTGAGGTAAATCTTAATCTCCGTGCCTCTTCCGAGAGCTTCACCTTCCGTATCTTCAGAGATGGCAAAGTTGCCGTCGGCTTTCGATTGCCAGATCCATTGCGTGTCGTCGCTGTTCGACTTGGTGCGAACTTCGACAAAGTCGGCGACTAAGTACACGGAATAGAAACCGACGCCAAACTGACCGATGAGAGACATGTCGCCACCCTTTTGCATTTGCTCGAGGAAGGCTGACGTGCCAGATTTTGCAATCGTACCCAAATTCTCTTTGATTTCTTGCTTGGTCATCCCAACCCCTTTATCGCGGATGGAAATAAGTTTTTGGTCTTTGTCGATTTTGATGCGAATGTCGAGCTGAGCGGCATCTCCTTCGCCCAATTGGGAAGCATCGGTCAAGGACAAGAAACGAATCTTGTCCAAAGCATCCGATCCGTTCGAGATCAATTCTCTCAAGAAGATGTCTTTGTTCGAGTACAAGGAGTTGATGATGATATCCATCAAGCGCGAAACTTCGGCTTGAAACTCGTTGACTTCCGCGCCCGCCTTGAAGGTGGGAAGTTGGAATTCTTCCGATGATGCCGACGCATCTTCAGCTGCCGCAGCTTCTACGAATAAAGAAGAGGTTTTCGTAGAAGAAGAAGAAGTAGAAGAAGAAGAAGAAGAAGAAAGCGCGTTTTCGCTACCGAAACCTGTGCGAGGAAGAGACAAAAGCGTAGTAAAAGGACAAAGTGTGAGTGACTCGTTGTTTGCTACACTAATCCAAAAATGATCAATCGAAGAAACAAATTTCCGAGACGAAACGCACGCGGCGCTCTCTCGATTGATGGGAAAAAAGAAAACGAGAAGGAACCGAGATGTCTAACGCGTACCTGAAGGGACAGAAATACCAGCAAATAAGCCGATGAGTAACCCCAACAGAAGGCATTTCGTAAACTTCATCGTTCACACCGTGCGTGGTTGCGTGCGTTGATACACAAAACGGGCGTGTAGAAAAAGTTTCTTTTTAGTGAAGAAGATGACGATGAGAGAGAGACTTTCATTTCTTTTTTCAGCTACGAATTTGATGGGCATGAGTGACAATCCAGCAGCCAATCAAATTTTTTTTATTATTCTCTCCCTCCCTCTCTCTCGTGCTCTTTTTTTGCGCGGGGCCCTTTTTTTTGTTTTTTTCCTTCTTCTACGGCAAACACTAATGACTAACAACTTCGGCGCTTCTTTCTCTCCTCCTCCTCCTCCTCCTCCTCCTCCTCACCCTCTTTATTTTCTTCTTCTTCTTCTTCCAAGTTTCGCCATTTCACGAACACCTCATCCGTTCTAAACCTTTGCGTACATGTCGTCTGTTCTAGAGGAACACCCACACTTCCGTTTGCTAAATATTCAATCAAGCCAGTGTACGCAATCATGGCACCGTTGTCGATGCAATATCGTTCGTCCATGGCGTATAATTTTCCTCCGCGCTCTTTAGCCATGGTATCCATCATCTCCTGAAGACGAAGATTGCAACCGACGCCTCCTACAATGAGCACATCGTTTGCATCGCAATGTGCCATGGCTCTTTCCGTCACTTCAATCAACATTGCAAATACGGTTTCCTGAAACGACATCGCCAAGTCTGCTTTCGTGACTGTACCATTACTACTACTACTATTATTTTTATTACTTTTCATCGCGGCCACTTTTTCTTCCGCGTTGGTTAGAATTCCACCAACGTTTATATCCATACCTTTGCAATTGTATGGAAATTCCACGAACGTTTTGCCTTCTTTTGCAAGTTGTTCGATATTATATCCCGGCGCCGGGTCGTTTGAGAGCTCCAAACACCTCGCAAATCTGTCCAACGCGTTTCCTACCGCTATATCTATCGTTTCTCCAAAAATTCTATATCTATTATCGTTGTATGCGATGACTTGCGTGTTCCCACCGCTCGCGTATAACACGACTGGATTCTTAGCTTTGGTTACTAATCTTCCCATCTCGATGTGCGCTATGCAATGGTTCACCGTTTGGATTGGTTTGTTCCAAATTTGGCCGAGCGTTCGAACAACTAACGCGACGACGATTAAGCACGCCCCCATCCCGGGACCTTTGGTGAAACAAATCACATCAATCTCCTCGCCTAAATCTTTCAAAGAAAATGAACCAGAGGTTGTTGTTTTAAACGCTTCTCGTAAGGCGTCTTCAGTCAAATCTAAAAGCACTTTTTTGTGGTGGTTGGCAGTTTCTCGAGGGAGGAAACCACTTCCGGTTGGTGCGCAGTACGTCCGCCGTTTGTTGCTCAAAATCGTTCCATCGCTGGTTACGATACCGACGCCTATTTTATTCGCCGACCCTTCGAAGCCGATGGCTAACGTTCTCTTCTTCTTTTTGGGTGGTTTTGGTGCAGCAGTCGTCGCGGACATCTTTCTTCGATTTCTTTTTTTTATGAT
>MDSZ01220554.1_pt1 | contig 41476 bp, 37 predicted proteins | sample 811201 | NCBI WGS metagenome assembly MDSZ01 (sample SAMN05326647, study PRJNA326480) | marine metagenome | isolation source: seawater | place: Indian Ocean: North | collected 2010 | reverse complement strand
TCTGGGATATGTTCCTGTTCTTTCTCCTCCTCCTCCTCCTCCTTCTTCTTCTCCTCCTCCTCCTTTCGCGGCCGTCGTCGTCTGCGTCGCGTCGTCCGCCTCGCCGTCGACGTCCTCGCTGCCATCTTCTTCTTCTTCTTCTTCCATCGAAAGAGCGCCCGAGAGGACGCGGAAGCAATTCAAGCACGCCGGACAACACGAACGATTATTATTATTATTATTATTATTATTATTATTATTATTATTATTCGTCGTCGTCGTCGGAGATTGGTTTCCGTCGCTTTCTTTCTTCGCCGCGTTTATATGCGGGTGGTCGCCTTGACGAACGCGGACTTCACATCCAAAATCAAATCTCTTTCGCGTGCAAAATTCGCACATCGCGCTTCTCAACGTCGCCGCCGCCTCGCTCTCCTCTTCTCCTTCTCCTCCTCCTCCTCCTTCTCCCGACATCGAGAAGATGTTGCGTAGTATTCGTCAAAGCACCACCACCACGCTTGGTGGTGTGCGTGTGCGTGTGCGCGTGTGCGCGCGCGCGTGTGTGTGTGCACTCAAAAAGGAAAGCGTCTTTAAAGGGTCCTCTTCTCAAAGGCGCAATAATAAAAAGTGTCATCAAAAAGGTGTCATTTTTTTTCAACTGTTTTTTTTCATCATTTTTATCATTTTTATTTATCATTTTTATCATCCAAATCGTCAAAGTCGAAACAAACTGTGTATTTTTTATTTTTTTTTTTTCAACTTTTGTGTTTTTGCTCTCTCAGTATTTTTGCTCATTGTAAAGTATTATTATTGCTCATCTGTTTTTTTTTGTGCCATTTCTTTCTTTATGTATTGACGATGATGATGATGGTGCACAACAAACTAAGTAAGTATACCAACACCAACACCACAAAGGAAAGACGACGACGACTTTGAGGATGACGACGACGACGACGACGACGACGACGACGACGGTCTCGTTGATGTTGTTGTTGATAATGATGATGATGTTGTTCTCGAGCAGCAGCAGCAGCAGCAGCATGAGCATTAGCAGCAGCAATGCCGACGACGACGTTTTCCTGCCGGCGATGATTCCGAGTTGGGCCCAAGCCAAAACTGAGATGGATTTGAAAGCCGACGCGAAATACGCCGCGCGAGGAGGCGTGGGACAGACGACGACGACGACGACGATGAAAACGAAGAGAGCACAACAATACGTGAATTTTGAACGTTTGCTCTTTTCGTCGAAACGCAGAAAAGCAAAACGGACGCCGACGAAGACGTGCGCGGTGAGACGATTGGATGATGATGATGATGATGATGATGATGAAATACAACGAGAGGCTTTTGAGCGGAGGAGGACAACGAAGCAGTTAGGCATTGTCATTGTCGTGTGCTTGGAGAATATTAGCGAGTTATTAAAAGATGTAGATTGCGAGACGACGAACGTATACGTGTACGTAAAATGTGCGCAACACCTCGCGTACGAAGAAGCCGTGGAGGAGAAGATGCGATGCGTAACGGTTATTCACTCGAAGTTAACGCGAAGGCCAAACTCGAAAATGCACGTCGAGTGGTTCGGTCATATCGTGTGGAAGTACGACGAAGCACTCGAGCAGTCTTTGATGTTTCTAAAGGGCGCGTATAAAAATAAAGGGAAGTCAGATTTAGATTGGCAGGCGTGGTTAAACGTGTTACAAAGCCAAAAGAAAACCGAGGAGATGGACTTTTCTTTCACGTGTTTGATGGAAAAATCACAGAATTTCCCGACTCGAAGCGAACATCTTGACGAATTTACGGAGGAGAGAGATTTATTGTGTTCGATGTATGAAAGGTACACGTGCGAGAAAAACGTGTGCAAAAACTTTTTAGGATGCACGCATTCAATGTTTGCGTCTTCTTCGGAACGGATTCGGTCTTTACCCAGAGCGGAGTATTTGCATCTGTTTGACTTTCTCATGAATGAAGGCAGTGATTACCACATATACTCGCTCGAGAAAGTTTGGAGCGTCATTCTCGGGTGTGCGAAAACGTACGGAGAATATTCAACGAGTAAAAATATACCGCTTCGTGTGCGATGCGGGAGAGGAGAGTACGGGACATTCGATATCGCGCGAGTATTATCACCGTGGTGGCAAGAATTTTTCACGAAGAACGGTACAAAGAAGAAATCGCCTGCGGTAACGATTACGCCGTGCGAAAATCGAACGAAGCATTTCCACGATAGTTGGTTCCCGTGTGGATTATGGTAGTTTTAGACGATAGCGATTTAGATGTAGTACTGAGAGCAGCGAGTTTAGAAACGTAGCAACAATACAGAGCATTCATATATCATATACTTCGTTCGAGTTGATCTAAGCTAACATCCACTTCCTCTCTCGTTTCCAAATTCTTCACCCTGACAATCCCGTCTTGCTGTTCTTTCTTACCGATGGTCAGCAACCGTTTCGCGCCGACGCGTTCCGAGTGTTTAAACGTCCACTTGGATTTCTTGCCATCCTCTAAAACCACGTCCACTTTTCTTCCGTTCTTTCTCAACACGCTCGCCGCTCTCATCGCCATTTCTCGGCAACTTTCGTCCATTGAAAACACCACGTCATCCACGTTCATCGTTTTCAACATCTCTTCGGGCATCAAGCCACGATCTTTCAACAACTCCACAATCACCGCATCGCCAAAGCCAAAACCAACCATTGGAGTACGTTCACCGCCCAATGTACTAATTAACCCGTCGTACCTACCACCTCCACAAATTGCTCTCAACTCGCCTCGTCGGTCGAAGCCTTCGAAAACAACCCCGGTATAATACGCCAATCCTCTCACGACGGATGCGTCAAAGACTAACCAATCTTCAATCCCATACGCTCTCGCTAATACGAACAATTTTTCCATCTTTTTCGCACACTCGTCTTCTTCTCCCAGTAAATTTTTTAATCCTTCTAACGAATTCGTTTCCATGCACGTCAAAACAGATTGAGTCGCCTGTTCGTTCAATCCTACCTCTCGTAACTCTTCGACAATCTTCTCCCTCGGTAACTTTTCAATTTTATCCACAACGACACACACGTTCGCGAATATATTCTCCGGCACGCCCGCTTTTTCCATCACTCTCGCCAACACTTTTCTCGAGTTCACTTTAATCCCAACATCTTCGCTTGTGATCCCCACGCTCGAAAAAAAATGGCAAATCGCGCTCAATAACTCCACCTCTGCCTCCACGCCTTCCACGCCGACGATGTCCATGTTCCACTGGTAATGTTCTCGTCTCCTCCCTCTTGTCATCCTCTCGTATCTCCAGCATTGCCCAATCGCGAACCACTTCGCCGGTACCGCTAAACTCTTCCCTTTTTGCATGATCAATCGCGCTAAACTTGGCGTTAACTCCGGTCGTAAACTCACCCTCCGATCGCCTTTATCGGAAAAATTATACAGCTGTCCTTGAATCTCCTCGCCCGCCTTCCTCGTAAACAACGCTTCAGACTCTAACACGGGCGCGTCGAACTCCTCGAACCCGAATTGCAACGCCGTCTGTCGAAACCTGTCGAACAGCCAGTTTCGTTTTCGCATTTCCTCTGGTGGGAAGTCTCGCGTTCCCTTCGGCGGATTCAAGTCTATTTGTCGCGCGCCTTCCGATTTTTTGTTGTCCATATTGGCGGTTTGTTTGGTCACCGAACGACCTCCTCCTCCCTGTTCCGCGTGTGTTACGGCACACAGTCCTCTCTTAGTAGCGGTAGTAGTAGACGTAGAAGTAGGCGTAGCATCCCGCACGGCGTGTCTTCGATGCGCGTTCGTGAATCCGACGGCATTCGTCGACGATGCGCGCGTCGTTTGCAACGCCATCGCAGACGCATCGAAATGGGACGATAACGACGGCGACGACATCGAAATCATTCGTCGACCCTCAGACGACGACGACGACGACGACGACGACGAGGGTTTACCGACGACCGCAATATTCGCTTTCGTCACCGCCCTTCGAAACAAGAATGTAGCCGTCGTTATCTTCCCAGCGCTCGTCGAAACGCTCGGTAACATTCTTCTTCTTCTCCTCCTCCTCTTTTAAGCGCTGCGTCAAATGTATCAAAGCGCAAAACAAAGAGAGGTGTTTTTGAGGTCTTTTATCTTTTTCTTTCTTTCTTTCAAAGTTACTTTTTAGTTAGGAGGAGCAGGAATGTGTTTGGTGCTGCGAACAAAAATATAAAAATACAAAAACATCTTGAGTATGCGCATCTCCTTCCCTCTATTTTCCTCTCTCTCTCTCTCTAACTTTCTACACACACACGCGCGCGCATGAGCTATTTAAACGCTAACGGTTCACTTTCAACCCAGGAATCAATCCGTCTTCGAACTGATCGATGCAAAACCTTTCGTAGGACCAGTGGTGTCTTTGCGCCCACCCTTTTCGGTCCCACGAGGCGCTCTTTTTGACAAAGTAGTGTTTCGTCTCTTTAGTTTCGCGAGAGGTTCCGAAACCGTATAAATTAACTTTACCGCACAAGTTTAACGCTAATTGAATGCCGTAATACCCCGCGGACATTTTTAAGGCGTTGCATCTTTTACCGAGCTTTTGGTTTTCCGCGCAAGAGAGGTCTTCGACGCCTTTGATTTTGTTGAGTTTCCAGTACCAAAAGATGTATTTGGAGTCGCGATGGGATGGATAGACGAGGCGGCAAGAGCCGCCGTTACCGGCAGACGATCCTCCTTTGCCCTTGGTTTTGTCCCGTTCGCACATTCTATCCGGTGGCGAGGCGGTGTAGTGGATGCAGACTTCGTTACCGAAATTTTTCGATCCTCGTTCGCCTTTGGCGCAGAAATCGGAGTTTTGGATGCGAATGGTCGTTTTCGCGCCGACTACGGATTCGTAGCCGACGGTTGGCGCGTCGTTGAATCGGATGACGACGTCGTGACTATCGATGTCTTTGCCATAGTTTTTGTTGTTCTCGATGTTACCGCTGGAACCAACGACGGCGCAGGTGTTCAATGGGAGTAAGTCAGGTAAATCTGGGGCGGATTCTTTGGTCGTCGCGATGAACCGCGAACGAAGAATGTGCGCCACGCGCATTTTTCTATCCGCTTCTTCGCCGTATTTTTCTTCGTATTGCGAATGAAACGGGTCGTGGTTGACACCCATGGCACATTTAACCACTTTTTCTTTCTCGAAGACATTCGTATCTATAGCTCGTTCGAAACCGTTTTCCGTACAATTCGGTCCGGAATATAACAGAGGACATCGACATTTTCCATCCACGCACCGGTGGTGTTTCGAACACGACGGCGAGCACGAGTTCATCGAGTCGTTCTCGTCGTCATCGTTCGTGTCTTCATAATTCCCATCACCGTCGTTTTCTTCTCTCTTTGCTTCCTTCCTATCGCTACGACTACCTCTACGACTACCTCTAAACCTTTCCTTCTCTCCCACGTCTTCCCCTCGAGCGACGAGCTCTTGCGTCACTTTCGCAATCGCAGACTCCGTTATGGACAATTTCGATCGAAGCTCGCTCAATCGCGCGGAGGATCCCTCCCCCGCCGCCGCAACGAAAGAGACCGTCGTCATCGTCAGAAAAACCGCGGTGGCGCACAAAAGAAACGCGTCTCTCTTCTTCCTCCGAATCGGAGAATAATACTGTTGTCGCGTTGGCGACGACGTACACGACGATGGTAAAATCATCATCATCATCATCATCATCAACTTCTTCTTCTTCTTCTTCTTCTTCTTCTTCGAGGACACGCGCGCCCTTTTTTTTGCCGTCGAAAGAAAGAAAGAAAGAAAGAAAGAAAGAAAGAAAGAAAGAAAGTCGTTTATTAAACGTCGTTCGTCGCTCTCTTCTTCCCGCAAAAGGAGCAGCTCGTCGACACGACTGACTCTTTTGGTGGTTGATGATTTTGACGACTCTTTTTTTGGTGTTTTGTTTTGCGTCAAAGTCGTCCTTTTACTCCAAAAGTGTGTGTGCATTTTTTTGTTTCTTCTTCTTCTTCTTCTTCTTCTTCTTCCTTTACACTACCGAAACCCTAAACAAAGCACACAAGAGAGAAGAGGTCTGTGAAAAGAAGAGTTGGAAGCTGAAATCTCGCACACAAACACGCGCGCACAAAACACCCTCTCTCTCTCTCTCTCTCTTACTCTCTTACTCTTATTAAAGTGCACGACAGACTAAAATCGTCGCGACCATGGTACGACTTTGCTACTGCTACGACGACTGTTTACCCGTCGTGCGGTCGCCTTTTTTCTTTTGAAAGATGCGATTGGATTACGCCGTCGTCGTCTCTTCTGTGTCGTCGTTTCCGACCGCTCATTGTTCCTCTCGATCTCTCTTCGTCCTTCAAATCGGTCTCACCTGTCTCTCTCTCTCTCTCTCTCTCTCTCTTCCAAACGACGACGACGACGCAAACGACGACGCAAAAACGAAAACAAAAACAGGCCAAGCCAGCGAACGCGGCGATGCTCCAACTCATCGTCGGCTTCCTCGTCGGCGCGGTATTCGTGAGCATTTTTAGCGGGAGCGGATCCAACTATTCGGTGCGTTTTTGGGTGTTTTTTGGTCGGTCGCTTCTTTTTTTTCACAGAGAGAAGAGAGGGCTTTTTTTTCTTCTTATCAACAGAAGAATATAAAAAGCTCTTCTTCTTCTTCTTCTTCTTTTCTTTAAGTCGTCGATCTCCTCTAACGACGACCACAAAAGTCTTCGAAAGCGAGAACATCATCGCTAAAGCCACGGAGAATAATTTTTTGGACGACGAATTGTACCGCGTGCTGACGATGACTCTTCTTCTTTTTTCTTTCTCGTCTTTCTCGCCAACAGCAATCCGCGTACGGCTTATCCGGTTTACTCTCGCCGACGTTTGGGCACTACGACGAACTCTTTTTAGGAGACCAAAACACGTTCGACCCGCCGCAAAGAAAACCAGGGTACGTGTACAGATCCACGACGTACCAATCGTTATACGATAAAACGTGGACGGAAGGGGGCTACCCGGCCCAGTCGTGCTGGGGGTGTCGATTTGCTGTGGACGTGACAACAAAGTTGCAGTTTCACACGATGTTAGATGCGGGGACCGGGAATGGCGCGTTAACGAGATTAATGCGTCAACACGGGAAGAACGCGTACGGTATTGAGTTATCTCGAGCGGTTTTGGAGAAAGAATGTCCGGATTTGTTATCAAAAAATTACGTGGAACCGGGGATTCTTACCAACTTGCCGTACGAGGACAACTCGTTCGATTTGGTCATGTCCTCGGACGTCTTGGAGCACATCCACCCGGAAGAAGTCGACCAAGTCGTCAAAGAATTAGTCCGCGTCTCTAGACGTCATTTGTTCCTCTCCATATCCTTAAAAGGTCACACTAAAGCCTCGGCGGATAAAGACGACGAGGCGCATCGACACACCATGCTCCGCCCGAGAGAATGGTGGCACAACATTTTCCGAAAACACGGCGCCGTCGTCAACGAAGAAATGTTATGGGCCATGCAAGAGAAAGATTTTTCGTACGTGGGTGATAAACTCGGTGACTGCCGGTGGGAAGGGAAGCAAGACGACGGAGGTTTATACGAAGTCTGCAACGTCGAGAACAAGTGGTTGGTTGGGAAGAGAGAACAGGAAAATTTACGAAGAGACCGGTGCATCACAAATGCGAACAAAGAGCTCGAGCCGTGGTTCTTTTCCTTCAGAAAGATTCGTTGAGAACGCGAACAAAGAGGATGATATACTAAAACAAAATAATAATAATAATATTACGTAGTAGGTTGGTGTTGGTGTTGGTGCTGGTGCAAAAGTAGTGGTATTCGTATTCGTATCATTGCGCTTCTTCTTCTTCTTCTTCTTCTTCTTCTTCTTCTTCAAAGTCGTTTTATTTTTTCTAGTATTATTTTTGGTCGACACAACACATTTTACTCCTCCACAACTCTACTCTTTTCTTCTCTCTCTCGATTCTCTCGATTGGTGATTATGATGGGGTCGCCAACAAACAACAACAACAACAACAACCGTCGTCGTCGTCGTCGTCGTCGTTCTCGTCGTAAAAGCGTCCTTCTCTCCCTCGGGTTGGTGGTCGCGTCGATGTCGTTCGTGCTTCGAGAGGCGTCCGCGTGGTCTTTTTTCGGCGGAAAAGCGAGGGACGAAGTAAAGGGAGGAGATATTCCGCGGACGGTTGGTGAATCGTCGGACAGAATCGAAACGCAATTCGATCGATTTCCCGACGACGACGAGAAGACAACGACGACAGAAGGAAGAGGAGAAGAAGAAGAAGAAGAAGAAGAAGAAGAGAACGAAGAGACGACGCGAGAGCGGAAAAAACGGGAACGACGAGAAAAGAAACGTGCAAAAAAACTCGAACGCGAACGACAGCGTCGAGAAGAGGAAGAAGAAAAGAAAAGAGAGGAGCAAAAAGCACGCGAAGGCGAGTCACCCGCCGGGTCGCTCCACGAAGCGATCGACGACGACGACTTCGACGAGCTCGAAGATCTGCTAAAGTGGAAACCAAACTTGAAAGAACCGTGTAAAAAGATTGGACAGACGAAAGATTTTACTCCAATAATGAAAGCGGCACATTTAGGACGCGCGAAGATGATCGATTTGTTACTCGATTACGGCGCGAATCCGAACGAAGTCGATTCGATCGGGTACTCGGTTTTGATGAGATCAGTCATGTCGAAAGATTTAGAGAGCGTGAAGGTTTTGGTGGAAGCTGGAGCGATCGTGACATACGTATAAAAGACGGCGATGATGGATTTAGGGTTAAGTGCGATGAAGTTAGCACAGATGACCGGGAGAGAGGACATGGTAAACGTGTTGAAAGAAGCCGGCGCGAACCCGAACCAAGATTTATTCGAGAAGAGAGAGAGGAGGAACGAAGAATTGATGAAGGAGATGGAACGAGAAGCGCAAGAGAATGGAATAGAATTCGATGGGAAAGTCACGGCGGATAAACTGAACGTCAAAAGAGGTGACGATGACATCGACATTATGATTCAACACGATGGTAAAAACGAAACGGTCAAAGGGAGCAAAAACGCGCGGAAGTGGAGAGAAGAGAAGATGAAGGAGGAGAGAGAGAAGAAGAAGATGGATAGAGTGAAAGAAGCCATGTTTGGGAAAGAAGAAGAAGAAGAAGAAGAAGAAGAAGAAGTGGAAGATATGTCAGAGAACACGTTCCCAAAAGAAGAACTTTAGAGAAGAAGAGGTTTAGAAAGAGAGAGACAGAGAGCTCGCATCCCACCTCACTTACGAGTAGCGATATTCATGAGTAAGTAATTATCGATGACTCTATACTATGTGCGAAGCTACCACACCTGCGTTAAAACGTGGACTACATCTAAAAAATCTACAATTATTGCTACCCATTACCTATAACTCTCTCGCTCTCTCCCTGTTCATTCAACATCTTCGCTACAAACTCCACCGCCTCGTTCACAATCGTCCTCAGCTCCTCCATTCCCACATCTTTCTTTATCCCTAAAGTCACAAACAAAGGCGGTAAGACCATCCCTTGAGGCATGCACTTTTCTCTCAGCAAATCACTAATCCTTACGCAAACGGTTTCCGATAATCCAGAGTCGTCTCGGTGTCCTAACACGCACTTTGCGCTCAATTGATTTGACGAAAGTAAACCGTCTTCGAGAGTTTCCCCGACGGTAAACATGCTTCCAAATGATTTTAACTGGGTGATTATTAAGAGGATTCGGTCGGAGAAGAGAGTGCAAACGAACGTGGTTGGGGTGAAGTTGATTGATATTGTTGATATGGAGGATTTTAAGGTGGGTTTGGAAGACATGGTGTACGTTGCGCGAGTCAGTTTGTGAAGTTAAAACTTTGGGACTACATGAGCTGAGTTATAAAATGAAATAATAGAAAGCGGCGCCGAACGCAAAGGCAATGAACGACGCGGAAACGACGTTCACACCATTATTGCTGAGAATTTCCAAACCAGAAATTTTCGCCACCGTCGGTCCAGGTTTGCTGACGACTTTTTTACGCTCGCTGCAGTAGCCGCTGTATTGAATTGTGGCGCCAAGGACGGAGTCGACGAAGGAACCGAACAAGCCGCCGACAGCGCCAATCCCAAGCGCAAGGAAAATTTCTATTTGCGTGCCAAAGGTGATGAACGCACCTAAGGCCCAACCAGACGCCGCCACAAGACCTCCCAAGATGCTGGCAAAGACGCCGAGTATGGAAACACCGCCGTTAGTCCCTGGTTCGACTTCTTTACGACAGAAGGTGGTGATCAATCTCGGTTTCGATTTCGAGAGTACGCCTAACTCGGAGGCGAACGTATCGCCGCCACAACAGGAGAAATAGCTCAAGAAGGCTACCGCGAACGCTGATGCTACCTTTGTCGCACTATCACTACTGCTATTACCAATGCTAATGATCGCCTCGGCGAATTCTCCTCCAACGTTATCTACGATGAAACTCAAACCGCCTAGAGAATACAAACTCGCAGCCGCCAATAACGTCGGCACCAACCCGTTTGCCATCACTTGAACGAAATCTCGCAGACCCCCACCCTCCTTGAAATGTTCGTCCACCCGCCTCTTCACATCACCTTGCACTTTCGTCACCGCGGACCCACTGAAGAAGAAAAACGCTAACGTCAAACCGAATCGAACGCCGGAAAAGATGGTCACGACGCCGACGAGCGACGCAAATATGGCGCCAGAGAAGTCCAACGATTTCTTTTTATACCCGATAAACGCCAGCAGAACACCTAAAAATGTACTCACGGACATTCGCTTGAGCATGATAGGGAGTACTGTTGAAGAAGGATCGTGCGCGAACCGCATGAACCATCCCGCTAAAGTAAGCACCGAGAGAAGTTTCAAAACGCTCTTCAATCGGACGCTGTTTGTCACTAAATTTAGTTTTTTCTCCGAAGCAGACTGACTGTCCAGAGAAAACGAGAACGCATCTGTTTCTCCTCCCTCATTAGCGGCGGCGGTTCGGATTCCATCGCATCGTCGATGCCAATTTTTATCGGTGCTTTTCACAACTCCCCGTGATGATGATTTCAGTTGACTCAGCGCTTCTCTTCGCGAGAAAGACGAAAAAAGACGTGTGGAAGAACCGATCGTCGTCGTTGTCGTCGTCGTCACCGTCGACGACGACGACGACTCACAGCGATGTCGAGGGTGAGACACGTGTCTCGCGAGCGGGAGCATTGATGACGATGATGATGATGATGCAAACATGTGTGCTATTGGCTCGCACAACAACAAAATTATGACGGGAAATTAATTTGGATAACGAAGAAGCAGCTTTCGTACGCGTGGTGTGAAAATGTGTTGAACAAGCAGCAGACCGTACATGCAGGAAGTATTACAAAAGGACGAAATCTACAGTCGTTCTTCTTTTTTATCTCTCTCTCTCTCTGCTAGATATTGTTAACACTTGCGATCAATAATAATAAAGAAAATTTAAAGCACCGGAGTACGGTCGACGGCGTTCAAGGTGACAAAGTTGTAGCCGAACGGATCGGCGACGTGCTTACCCCAGTTCGCCGCTGGTCCTTCGTCAGTCGCCAAACCTTGGATGAAGACACCCAACATGGCAATCATCGCCAATCGGCCGTTCTTAATCTCCTTAACCTTCAAGATTTCCAAATCTTGCGGGTTGGCCGCGACATTGTAAAAGTCCAACGGTCCGCCCGGGTTGATCGGGTCCAACTTGGCGAAGTCCTTGGAGCGGAAGTTGCCCTTGAATGGGACAAAGCCATCCGGCGCGGAGGCCGGGTTAGTGCGGAACTGTTCCGCACCACCCACCAAGACAACCTGGGCAGCGGCGGCGACGCCCAACCACAAGACAGCCGGGCCAACTCTGCCAGTTTCGCCGTCCAAAAACACCTTACCGGTTTCTCTCCAGTCGCCGCCGGCAACATTGAGCGCTTCCGGAATGACGACACCCGGGACGGCCAACATAGCCCATCTGGCGTGGATGACTTCCGCGACACGGTATTGCGAGATGGCACCATCCGCGCCCAAACCGAGCGGGTCGAAACCGTAATCGCCGGCCAACTTACCGTCGAGGTAGGACGGGATGTCCTTGGTCGTCAAGAGACCGGACGGGAGGTATAACTTACGGTTCGGGCCTGTTCAAAAGCAAAAGAAGCAGACAAAGAAGAAACAACACCAGCGTCAATATTTTTGCGGTGGGGTAGAAATCGAAAGAAGCCGACGTCGTGTCTCTCGAAAAGAGTTGGTTGGTGTTTTTTCCCCCCTTTTTTTCTTTTTTTTCCCTTTTTCTTTGTCCCTCCTACGAAAAGGTCTCTTGTTGGGATTTGGAAATCTAAAAAAGCCAAGACGGAACGTCGCCCAAAAAATCAAATAATCAAAAATCGAGTTCTTTAAGGGTGTGTGTGTATCTCTCGCCCGCGAGTGCGCGCGTTCGACGCGCACTTTCCTCGTCGTCGTCGTCAAAGTCGTCCGATCAAAAACGATCGTCTCGCGTCGTTCGAGTTTTTTGCGTTTTTATCGTCGTCGTCGAAGAAGAAGGAAAGATGATGATGATGATGATGATGATGTCTCTCTCTCTCAAAAGGAAGATCGAGATCGAGCGACTTCGGGGACGAGTCTCTTCTACGAAAAACAAGGCTTTTGCACGTACCGTACCACTTTGCCAACTCCGCGGACAAGGCCGCTTTGTTCGGCGCGGGGGCTTTCTTGACCGTCTTCTTGACCGTCACCGACTTCTTCACCGGGGCCGTCTTCTTGACCGCCTTCGGCTTCTTCGCCGGCGTCGGCTTCTTCGCCGGGGCCGTCTTCTTGGTGACCTGCAAACAAAAACAAAGACATCATCAGCATCATCGCGAGATAAAAAGACAACAAAATATATTTAATAATAAAAAAACGCACGTTTCTCTTGACCGTTCTGGCCGGAGCCGGAGCGGATTTCTTCATGATAGCGTTGACGGTGACAGCCATTGTTGTTGTGGTGTTGCGTGCGTTAAATGTGAAGACTTTCTTCTCGGAGACAAAGCGCGTGAAGAAAAAAGAGAGAAAGGGAGAGAGACCCAAAACAAGAGGTCGATTCAAAACGACACTCTCTTCTATCTTTTTTTTCGTCGGCTTTTGGGTGTCAAAAAGATACGAAAAAATTGCATCGAGAGATTTTCTTCTTCTTCTTCTTCTTCTTCTTCTCATTTTTTTTTTTCCATCGAGAGCGAAGAAAAAAATGCACCGACAAAAGTCAAAAAAAATGCCAAAAGAAAAGCGGCGGGGGCTGTCAAAAAAGAAAAAAAGAAAAAGGGAAAGGAGAGGACCCCAACTTTTTGACCACCACCGACCACCCCCTTCTTCATTCTTGAAAAAAAAGCGTCGCGACAAAAACCGGACTGCCGAAAAAAAAAAACTGTGACAAAAGAGAAGAAGAAGAAGAAGAAGAAGAAGAAGAAGGTCTTTGTATCTCAAATGCTAAAGTACGCGTGTAAAATTTTAATCCAAGATGGCTAAAACGTCGGACTCGTGCAAGACGACGTACTTATTCCCCTCCCCGTCTTGCATCTGATCCCCGGCGTATTTGAAATACACAACATCCTGGCCAACTTTCACGTTCATCGGCTTGACCGCTTTCTTCTCCTCGTCCCAGGCGCCCGGGCCGACTTTAGAGACCGTGCCTTGCACCGGTTTCTCTTGGCTTCCACTGGTCAATAAAATCCCACCTTTAGTTTGCATTTCCGCGTCTTGCAACTTCAAAATCAAACGGTCTCCTAAGGGTTCCAAGTCCGGAATGTCGTCTACGCTCGCGTTGGATCTCGGAAACGTGCCTATCAAGTCGAGTTCGCGAATCATGGTAAATTCCTCCTTGTTGAGGATCAAATCGTCCGCCCCGATGCCAAATTTGTTGTATAAGACGGTTTGGCCCGGTTTGACGCCGTGGACGTCGTTTGCGATCGCTTCGACGTCACCTAATTACATACGACAACGAGAAAAAAAAATGTCAGTCGCGAGCGAAATAGAAGCAAGCTTCCAAGAAAGACGATAAGAAGAAACCGAAGAAAAATCGTCCAATCCAATTCGCGACGGAAACACATCATCGCATCCCAACGTGCACCTCCGAAGAGCAAAACCACGCGCTAAAGATATCACGCACCACTCGTTGGTTTCTGCTGACTCCCTTCGGTCAACAAAACGCCTCCTTTCGTTTCTCTTTCCGTCTCCGCGATTTTAATCAACACTCGTCCACCCATCGGCGTCGCTTTCGTGTATTTCGCCGGCACTTCGAACGGTGCTCCAGCCATCGCGCGGATGGTATCGCCGCGTCGCGTCGGTTTCAGTTTCGACGTCCGCGTCGTCGTCGTCGTCGTCGTCGTCGTCGCGGGGGTAAACGCTGCCGCCAAGGTTGTTGTTGTCGTCGTCATCTTCTCACCGAAAGAGAGAAAGCCTTACTCCTAATAATAATGTGTGGGGTGTGCACGAAGTGAATATAAAAGTGTGGATAAAAATGAGACGCCTTTGACGGCGCAAAAGCGAAGAAAGAAAGAAACACGTATTTGTCAAATTGTAAAACCTATTTTTCTCTCTCCTCTGTGTCATAGGGTTTAGAGTATCGTTTTTTGTTTTTTTTGGGTGGGTGGAGAGGAGAGTAGTATTGTTCTTCAGTATGGTACCATACCGGTACGTCGGGTAGACTTAAAATTACACTTTTCAAATCAAAGTGTTTGGTCGTGTTGAGACGACACAAAAAATCCATATAAAATGTTCGCGTCGAAAAAATCCTACCGGGAGAAGAAAGACGAGCTCGCGCGCGTGCGCGTGCAACTGCACGCCTTGGCGCTGGAAAACGAAAAGCTGGAACAACTCGTTCGAGACTCGGAAAACGCGTCCGTTCTTTCGACGCACGACGACGACGACGACTCGAATGATCAACGTCGTCGGTTTAGTCTGGAATCTCCCGAAGATTTACAGTCCGCGTTATCGGGGATGAAAAGAATGCTCGAAGCGGCGGAAGAAAAAGCGCGGCGAGAAGAAAGCATGCGAAAAGATATCGAGATGCAGTTTCAGACGAAAAAACACGAATATTTACAATCCGCGGTATCTGGCATGCAATCGATGTTGACCGAAACGGAAATGCAGTTGCAAGAGACGCTCAAGAAGCTGGAGGAAATGGAAACGAAACGACAAGAAGCCGAGACAATGTTCGCGAAAGAAATTAAAGACTACGAGACGAGAATCGCATATCTCGAGAGTTTTGTGAAACCGTGCGAGATGAAGATTGAGGTGAAGTTAACGGAGGCGGAGAGGGACGCGTTGAACGAAGTGAACGGCCCGCGAGACGGCAAGGTGTCGGGGAAACCGGCGGTGAAGAGCCGAGGGTGCGGATTCTTTTAAGAACAAGAAGAAGAAGAAGAAGAAGAAGAAGAAGAAGAAGGAGAAGACGCGTTGAAGTTTGGAAATGTGTTGACGAAATGCGTGTGTATTTTAGTACGAGTAGTGTATGATTTGTAATGATAGTTATTATCCTCCCTTACGGCCCTGAAAGTCGACTCAACGTCAAAAAGTCCAACACTAAAAGAAAAAGGAAGATTTTGATGTCGCTTGAAAAAAAAAAGGATCGCGTCTTCTTTCGCTGGCGCGTTTGGGTGGATCTTCGCGCGTTCCGTCTTGTCACCAAGAATCTGAGGGCGACACTCTTTCGAGGGCACATCGAGGAGAACCACGTTTTGCGTTTTTTGTCTCTCGATGAGAAAAGCGCTCTGAGTACACGCAAAGCGCGCGAAAGACTTCTTTTGAACGAAAATTACAACACCACCACATACTACAACAATGATGGGGAAAGACGCTCTCGAAAGACCGGGCGCGCGCACGACGACGACGACGACGACGACGACGACGACGACGACGACGACGACGACGAGAAGAAGAAGAAGAGGAAGAGAAAAAAAGAGGAGAGTTACCCTGTCGACGATGACAACTTTTATGTGTGTGGTCTCGTCGTGCGTGCTACTGAACGTACGCTTCGCCTGGGCGAGAATTTTCCGCGGCGAGACTTTGTCCTCGGGCCCGGGGGCGCTTGGAGACGGGGAAGACGTCCAAGCCTCCTCTTCTCTCCTCGGAACGACGACGACGACGACGACGACGACGACGACGACGCGACACTTGCTGTATCACGAAGAGGGTATCGTAACGCCCAAAAGGGAAAGACGGAAGTCGGCTCCGGCCTTACTCAGGCGTAGCGGAAGCGCTGCCTTTTTGGGAAAAGCAAAGGCGGCAGAGGCGAGAACGGAGCTTATGACGAAAGACCCGGACGCGTCCAAAGAGGCTCGTAAAAAAGAGGTACCGAAAAGACGCAACACGATCAGCGGTCCCGTGGAGCGCAAGGAAGAGAAGACGAGACGGAAAAGACGCAACGCGATCACAAATAAGGACAAGGAGGTGATCGAGAAACTTCGTAAGGAGCTCGAAAAGGAGAAATACGAAGCACCAGACGGATGCTGTGGTAAGTGAGATACACCTCCTACTCGCGCATGTAAATCTGCATACTTTCTGCACACTTTAGGCGTTGTATATTTATATACGTGGTCATACATGGCCATCTTTAATCAAAAGAAATTGTCTACTCTCTCTCTCTCTCTCTCGTGCGCGCGCGCATTTCTTCGTATTATGAAATAGTAATGTATAAAGTCCTGGTATGGTACCACGTACCAGGTAGGTACCAAAACCCCGGTACCAATGGTACCACGTACCTTAATAGTAACATGTAATTTACAGAATGACATTCTCGTAGCCTTTTTCGGCCACGAGATTGTCTAAATATCGCAACAAATCGTTGCGTCTGGATAAAAGTCTGCGGCATTCAGACGTCGTCAAAATACCGTCAAACTCTTTCGCAATCGCTCGAGCGTCCAGTAATCGCAGTCGAAAGTACGTCTTTGCGGAAACGCACATCGTTGGCCCGGATTGAAACGCGTTCTCGTGCGTCATGTCGACCCAGGCGCCATCTCTAAATGCCGCCGCGTGGTCAATCAAAATCGGATAATGGTTCGGTTGCATGTCTTCTACGTTGTTGTTGCTGTTGTTGCTGTTGTTGTTGTGTTGTCGATTGCCGTTGTCGTCGCTGATTTCGTTTCTAAACAGCTCTGGAACTGGTTTCGCATCTACCCAGTGTTCGGCAAAAAGAAAATGGCCGTGATGTCGATCGGAGTTTCCGAGCAAGACGTCCATGACTCTCGTGTCCGACAAGACTTGCTTCTGCGAAGTCTTCCAGCGTTCCGGATGGACCTCTTTCAATGTTTGCGAATCTTGCGCCCAATAGATAAACGCGCCTTCGTCAAACTTTTTGTAATCGCACTGAATCGGATTGTTGCCCATCTGCGTATCTTTTTTTGAACACGCTGGTCCTTTTCGATTCATTCTGTATGCCGTCGGCGGGACGTAATCCATTCCTAAAACGCGATTAAGTTTGTACGCAACCAGTTCCATCAAAACTTGGTGCCACCCGTCGCCATCGCCGGCAATTTTCGGTTTAAACATGCAATCAATTTCTTTACCAGTGTCTCGGCATCGCAAGCGCAACTTATACGTTGGGTGTCCAAACGAATTCAATTTTGCGAGCGAGACGCAGTTGACAATGTCGCCATGCTGCAAAATGTTGGTAATACCTGCATGAATGTTCTCTCTTTCTCTGGCTAACTCGCTCGCCTCTTTAGTCGTTTCGTCCACGGCTTCATTTCTGCACTTGTCGAAAAACTGCTTGGCTTCTTCCTCCAACGCTTTCGCACCGATGGCGATTAAGCCTCTCTTTGAAACTGATTCATAAATGGAAGGATCGGAATCTACCGCTTGAAACGCTTTCGTTTTAATCCACAACTCGAACGACCCGTCGTCGTTCTCTTTGACTAACTTTTTTGAGCACGAGATAACCCCGGGGTGTTCTACGAAACACTGCGGCGTGGCATCTGGAATGGAGTCTCCGAAAAAGGATTGTTCCGAGACGTACCCTTGTTCGCCGTCCCCGCTTGCGAGGTGTTGTTCGGCAGAAGATGCAGCCATCGCTTCCTCGATTACCGTGACTGCCGCGGGTGAATCAAAAGCCGCGTATCCCAAGTTTCGTTGGTGAGTTTCTAAAATCTTGTCGCGGTTAGCTTCCTCGTCATTCGATTCTTCCTCTTCCTCAAAAACGTGATTATATATGTCATCGCACTCTGGCCCATCCAGCAAATCAGACGTTCGATAACACGATATCTTCACCTCATCCCCTGGTTCCAGCTTTCGAAACTGTTCCATCGCCGCGCTCTTATCGTGCACGATGACGTTGCCCGTAACGACCCCTTCGTCCGTCGCCTCTTCAAACTTTTCGCTCAGGATAACTTTAAACCTCCCGAACACTTTAAACGTTTGTCCGACGTCTCGATCAAAATCTGAAGGGAACTGGAACGTCACTCGACATTGGCCTTCCATTTTCATGATCATTTGTACCGTGGCGAATTGATTTTGGGCGCGCGCGTGTTTCCTTTGTTTCTCCTCCATGCTTTCCAAATTTAAGGTTTCACTCTTCGGCATGTTTTGCCCTCTTTTATGTCCTCTGGATCGCATCTGCAATCTCGCTCTGCCGCCACCGGTGGTGGTGGTGTTGTTGTTGTCGTACGCATTCTCCTCTGAGCTGGCGTGCATCCCCGACGACGGGTCCGCGATTGCTTGGTTCGTTATCGTTACGTGTTTCGTCGCCGTCTTCCTTCGACTCTTTGCGAAGACGACCAAGGATGATGATGATTCATTGCCCCCCCCGATTTTGATCGAGAGAGAATTATTTTTCGTCAACTGTAACGCGCGATTTTTCCGCGATTTCGTGTCGCGACAGCGTCGTCCAACGAGGGAGGAGAACACACCTCCCCCACCGAGAAAAGATGATGATGATGACGTCATCATCATTTGTGTCGTCGTCGTCGTCGAGGTCGTGTACTGTTGTCGTATCGACTCAAAGCGCAGAGCGTTCGCGTGTCTTCACTCACTAAATAGACTACGTAATAAAAGGGAAAAGTTGGGTGGTGCGGGGTAAAAGTGAAGACACAAAGGGCTACCTACGAGGGCACTTTTTCCCCTTGTTTTTCTCTTTTTTTCCTCTTCTTCTTCTTCTTCGACATTTTTTTTTCTTTTTCTTTCTCAAAGGCTTTTCCTTCAAAGCGAGAAAGAAAATTTTTTGAGATATTTTCAAAGACCCTAAACTCTCGTTTTGTGAGAGCTTGTTGGGAAAAAAGTTTTGAAAAAAGAAGACATTTTTTTTGTGTGTGTGTCTTCTTCTTCGAAACGATTTTTATTGACTTTCGTCGTACATTTTTTTTTGACACAAGAAGAAGAAGAAGAAGAAGAAGAGCACCTCTTTTTTTTTTTGAAAAGTTGGTGGCGACCCACAGAAAATCTTTTGTAGAAACGACGACGACAAGAAGAAGAAGAAGAAGAAGGGCGGTTTTTGAAAAACGATGGTGGAGGAAAAGCTCGAATACTCCGCCGTCGATGTGATCACGAACGGGCCGAGAGTTCGGGGGTCGTGCGTGATGGATTCGTCTGGGGTCACGTGGACGTCGAGCGAAGAATCGCAACAAAATCCTCGGAAAGAAAACGACGACGACGACGACGACGACGATGGAGATCGATCTTCCACGAGCAAGATATTCGCGGCGGCTGGAGACATCAAGGAGATAAACTACTCGCAGGTTCCCGGCGGCGTTCAGGTTCTTTTGAGAGTCAAGCCGGAAAAAGGGTCGGCGAAAACGATATGTTTACAAGGGTTTAGAGGTGCGGACGTGAAACCTTTGAAAGAGTTTGTCTCGTCGCAGTTTGAAAATGTTCGCGTGAGACAGAGAGAATGTCAACCGAACGGCAGAAACTGGGGCGACGTCGTCGTCTCCTCGAGCAATTTTAAATTCGAAGTGAACGATAAGTGTTCGTTCGAAGTGAACGCGAGCGCGATAGCCGGAGTGAATCCCATCGGTAAGAACGATTTGATCGTCGAGATGCAACAAGGGAAAGAGAGCGAAAAACAAAGTAAAGACGCTTTAGTCGAGATGGCGTTTCATGTTCCCTTAACCGCGGAGACTTGGGCTGGAGAAGACGTGGACGATGCGGACGATTTGGCGGTGCAACGATTGGCGATGGCGATTGATGCGATTGCGGCGACTGGTCCGGCGTTGGGCGAACCGGTGTGCGCGTTTGAGGACGCCAACTTGGTCGTGCCGAGAGGGAAGGTTATGTTTGCGTTGCATCCGAACTTTGTCAGAGTGACTGGTTCTGCAGCAGATTTTAAGATTAATTACACGAGCGTGGTGAGAGTATATGCGTTGCCGAAACCAAACGCAAATCAAACGCACGTGGTTGTAGCTTTAGATCCGCCGATTAGGAAAGGGCAAACGTTTTATTCGTTCATCGTGACTGTGTTTAACGACGACGATATCATCACCGTCGCTCCAAGGAAACCGAATAAGGATACGGACGATATTGAAATCACTGGAGAGATGGAAGAGAGGTTTAAGAATGTGGAGGAAGAGTACACCGGGGCGGCTGGTGAGGTCTTTGCGAGAGTTTTGAAAGCTGTCGCGGGCGTGAAATTGACGAGACAAGGGACGTTTGTATCCCCAGCCGGTGGGTCGGCTATTCGAGTCTCTCACAAAGCCGACGTTGGTTTGTTGTATTTACTCGAGAGAGGATTCTTTTACTTGCCAAAACCACCGATTTTGGTTCGATACGAGGACGTTTCCGAGTGCGAATTTGAACGCCACGGCGCCGGCGCCGGCGCGAGTAGGACGTTCGATTTGTCGTTGACGACGAAGAAAGGCATGAGTTACCAGTTCCATGGCATCTCGCGAACAGAGTTTCAGAATTTGGTCAACTTTTTAACCGCGAAAGGATTGCCCATGGGTGAAGTCGACGCCAACGCCTTGGCGGATCGCTTGATTGACGAAGATGACATGGCCGGCATAGACGACGGTGGCCCCGCCCTCGAAAGAGGTTCGGACGAAGACGAAGACTCCGAGGAAGACGAAGATTTTAAAGGCGCCTCGGACTCGGACGGTGGTGAACCAACCGATTCGAGTTCCTCGGAAGACGACTCGGACTCGTCGGATTCAGAGGATGGTGGTAAAAAGAAAAAACCGGCAAAGAAGAAAGCGAAAACAAACTCGGGCTCTCCAGCCGCGAAGAAAAAAGAGAAAGATCCAAACGCGCCGAAACGGCCGTTGTCGACGTACATGATTTTTTCCGCGGAAATGCGAGCGAAAGTAAAAGAAGAAAATCCAGACTTTTCGATCACGGACGTCGCCAAAGAACTCGGCGTGCGATGGAAATCCATCGCGGACGACGAAAAAGTCAAATACGAGGAGCTCGCCAAAAAGGACAAAGAGCGCTACGAAAAAGAGATGGAAGAATATAAGAAAACCGGCGCGGTTAAGAAAAACGAGGACGAGGAGATGCCGGATGCGGTGCAGCCGAAGGAAGAGGAGGCGGGGGACTTTGCCGAAGTCGATTGATTCAGCAAAACGACGCGTCGTCGTCAAAACGTAGTAGTTTCGTTGTGACCGAATATTTTACTAGAAAGAAGAAAGACCCACATACTCATACGTACGTAATATGTATTCGTTCTTAGACATTTTCTCGCCAAGAGTAAAAAAATGACTCTTCCATCTTCTTCCAAGAAAAAAGTCCTCAAAAGTATTGACTCAAAACACCGCCCCCAACAACACACAAGGAGACGAGAGAGACTCTATGATCGCGATCGGCCGCGTTGCGATTTCCTCGACATCGAATCGACGATTGGCGTCTCCGACGACGCGTCGCGAAAGGTAGTCTCGTTTTTGCCGCGAAAAAATACGACGACGACGTCGGTCGCTTTTTGTCGTCGTCGTCGTCGTTCTGCGCGCGAAGCAACGATTTTTGTGCATTTGTCCAACGGAATTTTTGTCGTTGCGGTCGCTTTTTTTGTGTGTGTTCTCGAGAATGCGTTTTGGACTCACGAGGTCTTCTCCCTCTCTCTCTCACCTTCTTTCTCTCTCTAGACGACGACGAACTTTTGCGGTAACGAACCCTTCGGCGGTGAGTGCTCGCGTTCTTAGCTCCACGACGCGCAACGATGGCATCGACACGCCGCGATCGAAAGGAGGAAAAAGTACAATCACAAAAAGAATTGTGTTGATGATGAGACCAAAGGCTGCCTCGATGCCTCCTCCTGCCCCTTTAGAAGACGCCGCGCCGCCACCACCTCCAGGGAATAAACCACCCACCGGTAATTGGGGGAGCGGCGGAGGTGACGGAGGCGGTGACTACGGTAATGGTGGGAACAATAACGACGATAACTTTTCTGGTTCTCTGTTTGTGCCCTTCGCCTCGCTGGGCGTCGCGGCTATAGTAGCTTCTTTTCTCGCAAAGTTCGTTCGAAGCGAAAGCGAGAAAAAAGTGAAGGAGGAGGAAGAAAGGGTGAGACGGAACGCGAATTTGCCGACGAGTGCGATGAGGCCGCCGGGTGGGAAGAATGTCGTGTACGTTGGGCAAAAGCAAGACGAGGAGAGAAGACGAGTGACGGAGAATGTGATGAGAAGAGAGAGGGAAGAAGAATTGAAGAGGAGGAAAGCGGCGATGGACGCCCCGGCGGAGAAGGCGGAGAAATCGACGACGACAACGACGTCGACGACGAAGGGTAGCGTCAGAACAGAGACGACTAATAATAGTAGTAAAGTGAGTAGTAATAGTAATAGCACGAAAGCGCCGAAGCAATCGGCGGAAGAATTGATGGCGGAAGCGATGCGACACTACGTAGATTTGGAAACCGAAAAGAAGAAGGGACGAGAAGAGCTCGAGGAACAGCTCGCGGAGAAGCAACAACAACAACAACAAATATCGCCACCACGAAAGCCTGCACCACCACCACCACAACAACAACAACAAAAACAACAACAACAAAACGAGACGTTTGATATCCCTGCGCCGATGCGAGGCCAATCACACGAGAGCAACAGCACAAACACAAGAAATCCACGCTTAATGCGCGCATTATCGCTTGCGGCCGACGCGCGTGCGGCAGCGGACCAAGCAACAGAGGCTGCAGAAGCTGCGGCGTACGCCGCCGCGGAACTCCAAGCAACACTCGTCGATCGAGACGGTCCTCCATTGAACCGCGAAAATTTTCGAAGGGAGTTTCGACAGCGATTGGCGGCACAGTACGACGATGACGATGAGAAGCACCAGCAACGCTACAGAAGCGGTCGGTATGGCAGTAGCAATGACAATGGTTCAAACGCCTACGGTGATGGTCCATCATCTTCTATTGGTATGCCGAATGGACGCCGATCCATGCACAAGCAACATCGACAGCGACACAAGCAACAACAAAGACAAAACCAAACCAGATCGCAAAAACTCCTCGAATCCACAGAAATGTGGTTCAGAAATACCTTCGTCCCAACTGCGAAAGTTGCAACCGTTAAAACCGTCGATTTTGCTCGTGAAAATTACCCGCACGTGAAAGAAGCGACGTTGAGGGGGGTCTCCGCTGCTAAGCAAGAAGCTGTCAAAGTACGCTCGACTGAAAAGTTTAAGAAGTTCGAGTCTTTTCTCAAAGAGAAAACTAAAGATATCACGCAAGAGTTTGGAAAAATTGCTAAGAAAACCGAGGAAATGATTGAAGAACCGACGGTAATCGTGGACGAGTTGCAGAAGGGTGCGAAAGATATGGCTCGAGAGAGCGTACATCTGTGGGATAAACACGTCGCGCCGATTGTCGTCAATCCAGAGTTGGTGGAAGATGACAAGATGAAGAACGACATGAAGAACAACAAAAAAGATAGCAAAAAGCAGCAGCACGAACACGAGAAGAAACGACGATGAATCGATAAAAGAGCTTGACGTCATTGTAACATACCACCTAGATAATTTTATAAGAAAATTCTATCAAGGAGAGTGAAAAAACACGCCTAAATTGCTCTTCACATTAATTTATTCTACAGGTCACACGGTGTGCGCACCCATCAAAAGCCATATACATATATATATATATATATATATATATATACTCTTCGTCTATGTGGTGTGTGCCATGTTCTTGTATTCAACCGTTTGCTGTCCATTCATTATCCGTGCAAAAGAAGAAGACGAATATCGAATTATCCAATTTCGTTACAAGAAAAATGCATCAACAAAGAACAACAACAACAACGACGACGACGCGCGCGACTGACTCTCCTTCCTCCTCTTCCTCTCCAAACGATACCAATCATCAACAACAAAAACAACTAGATTTGATCATTTGGGACGTCGACGGCACTCTCGCAAACACCACAACCTTAGCGTTTGAAGCGACGAACGAAGTGCTAAAAAAGCACAACTTTGATGAGATATCTCTAGAACAGTACGAATACGGTAGCCGATACACAACGCCGAAGAGGTTTTCATATCACGCGTGTGGAGATAGTGAAGGACATAAAGAGTTAGGGGAGAAGTTAGGGGCGAGTTTTGACCGGTATTACGTGGAATTAGTGACTCGTGAAACGGCTGGATTGTTTAGCGGTATTCGGAACATCGTGGAGAGAACCAAGAGTGTGAAACACGCGGCGTTATCGAACGCGTGCGGTGAGTACGCGAGGAGAGTCGTCAAGGTGAACAAATTAGATTCGATTTTTGAAATGAGTTTAGGCGCGGATGACGTTTCAAAAGCGAAACCAGAACCGGGTGGAATTCGAGAGCTTTGCCAGAAATTGAACGTAGATGTGTCCAACGCCTGTTACGTCGGCGACGCGCCGAGCGATGGGAGAGCTGCAAAAGCCGCTGGATGCATGTTCTCTATAGGTGTGAATTGGGGTTCTCACGATTTAAGCGATCCAACAAACGAAGAGCATTTCGATATCGTCTGCGAAACGAGAGAGGAGTTGGAACGATTCTTTATGAAGGCTCTGTCTGACAATTAATGAAGTAATGCCTTAATTACGTATAATCTGCTGCTAGTGTCTCTATTACTGTACTAAATCTATTGAAAAACTATGTACCATTACTGTTTACGTGTTAAAAATTACGCTTTCTTATACGCCACATCCTCCACTCCTACGCGATGATTTGCCACTCTCGCTGCAACGAACAAATAATCCGACAACCGATTCAAATATCTCGCGACGCTCTTCTCCACGTCGCCCAACTTTACCATTGGTTGCACTTTCCTCTCGCATCTCCGACATATTGCCCTCGCTTGGTGTAGAAAAGCCGCGAATTTCGTCCCGCCTGGACATAAAAAGTTCGTCAATGGTGGTAACTCTTCCTCGTATCGGTCGATCCAGGATTCGATTAATTCTACGTGAGATTCGTCAAATCGACACCTGACTTTCATTCCATCTTTCGTTTTCTCGCTCGTGATGGGTGTGGCCACTGCCGACCCGACATCTAGAAGCCGACTCTGGATTATCTCTAGGTGCGGCAAAACATCCCCATCAAAGCATCCATCTTTGCCATCTCCTTCGCAACAGTCATCGTAAGCGTGCACTCTCGCGATGCCAACAGAAACGTTCGTCTCGTCGCAATCTCCGAGCGCGTCAAAAACGGCATCCGATTTCGCTCGTCTCTCTAAATTATACAAAGACGAGGTCCCGTCGTCCCCGGTCTTCGTGTACACTTTGAACTTCTCCTCTTGCTCTTCCTCCTCTCGATCCTCCTGTTCTCCATTCATCGTCTTTTTCGTCGTCTTTCTCTCCGGGCGCGCGCACCCTTTCTTTCCAAAAGTTGCTTTCCCAAGTCTTGGGAGAAAAAAGGGTATGAGTTTAGGGTTTTCGATGGAGCAAAAAAAAAGAGCAGCCACACGAAAGTAGATAAAAGGAGAGTGTCTGTCACCATACAACGCGCACCGCATTTTGCAAAACACGAGTTCACGTTTTTCTATCCTTTGCGACGCTAAAAAAGACACGCAGGTGCGCAAAGTTCATCGCGACGATCGTTGTGCACGCGTTTCCTTCGCGCTTTTGTGGTTCGGAGGAACGCGTCGAGGAACGCGCCGCGTCTTTCTCGCGCGGAAATTTCCTTGTAGATTTTTCTCTCGATTTTTAAGGTTTTTCTTCGTGTGAAGGAGCGCGGAAAGACTGACCGTGTGATGTTCTTTCTCTCGCCGCAACAGATATGAACGCACTTTCCCAGACCATTTTATCCTCCCGAGTTTCCACCTCCGCGTTTTCTTCCACGATCAAGACGTCGACATCCTCTTCCCGAGGTTCCTTGCAAGTCATGGCTGCTTCGAAGAAAAAAGATGTCCGATTGCAAGTGACGTTGGAGTGCACGGAACAAAGAGAAGCGGGCGTGCAAGGAATAAGCCGATACATCACGCAGAAGAACCGCAGAAACAACTCGCAAAGAATTGAATTGATGAAATACAATCCGTACATGAAGAAGCACACTTTACACAGAGAATTGAAGAAGTAAAGCGAGAGAGTGGGACAGAGTTCCGTATTAGAAGAATGTACCAATCCTTTAGAGTTGAAAATATACATATTTAATCAGATTTGATAGTAACACACGTCACACGTCGAGAATCAATCGCGCGCATGGTTACACGTAATGAGTTAAGTAAAGCTAAATCAATATAATTATATTCGTATTCCAAAAACCTCTAGTAGTATAGTTTGTACACGTTACTCGAAAGAACCTCCTTCTTAAGTTACGCCTCGACAACGCTAATGCCCATGTTGTTCGCCGTCCCTTTCACAACCTCCATCGCGGATTCAATCTTCGTGCAGTTCAAATCCGGTAATTTAATCTTCGCGATCTCTTCCAACTGAGCCACAGTCACGGAGCCAACGTTTTGCTTCTGCGGGTCCGCCGCGCCCTTCTCAATGCCGGCGGCTTTCTTCAACAAAACTGAAGCAGGCGGCGTTTTCAAGATGAACGTGAACGATTTGTCTTCATAAACGGTGATTTCGACTGGAATTATCATACCGGGTTGGTCCGACGTTTTCGCGTTGTATTCTTTGCAAAAAGCCATGATGTTAACGCCCTATTTTGATTGATAAAAGAGGATAAAGTCAGTTTACTTTTTCAGGTTTTTGGTCTTTTCGTCGGCGGAGGGAAAGAGAGAAAAGACAAAATTGCAGAGGTACAATCGTCTCGGAAAACGCACCTGAGCACCTAAAGCCGGACCAATCGGCGGCGCCGGGTTAGCCTTCCCGGCTTCAATGGCCAATTTAATGTACCCTTGTACCTTCGCTGCCATCGTCGTCACTCTTCTTTGTCCTCTTCTACTACTCGTTTGCAATCTCGCGCACGCGACGGATTCACCGCTAAACGATGCGCTCGTGCCTCGGCTAAACGCGCGCGAGGACACGGACGCGTGCGTCGCGCATTTCGCGGGGGTCGATTTCGTCCCTCGGGTTGGTGCCGTTCGAGGCGACGCGGAGACGAAGGTGGCGGACACGGATGCCATCTTTGCGAGTACAAATTGGCTTTTGTACTCCTAATAAATGAGTGACGTGAGGATAGAAGACACCAGAAAGAAGACGCCCTCTAAAAACAGATGTAAAACCCTAAACACGTTTTGAAACAAAAATTCAAAAAAAAAAAGAAAAAATCGGACGAAAAATTTATCAGTTCTCTTCTCTCTTGCGTTGTTACACTCGCCTCCCTCTAAAGTCGCGGCGGTGTTCGCCAAAGGTCGAGCGCACGCGAAAGAGACACAGAGAACACACACAGAGAGAGAGAGAGGAGGAGACGAAGAAGAAGAGCGAAAACAGCATGGCGACGCCGACCCGTCGATCGTCTCGGCAAACGACGACGACGCCATCGTCGTCGAAGAAATCGACTCCAAAATCATCGTCTCGGAAAACAACGACTCCGAAAAAAACAACGTCGTCGAGCGCGGACGACGGCGCGAGGAGGACGACGAGAAGCGCGAGCTCTACTCCGTTGAAGAAGAAAGGGACGAGTCCGGCGTCCACGCCGAAGAAGAAAGCCGCGTCGGGGACTCCCACACCAAAGAAGAAGAAAAAGATTGGGTCGCCTTCACCAACGAAAACGAAGAAGAGTCCCACGCTAAAGAAGAAAAATACGCCGACGCCGACGAAGAAGAGAGGAGGACGAAGTCCAAGCGTCACGCCGAGTAAGAAGAAGAGGACGGGCGAAGAAGAAGAAAAAGAAACGGAAGTTATGGAGACCGAAGTGGCGCTAGAAGAAGAAGAAGAAGAAGAGGAGGATCCTTCCGCGCCTGCGAAAGAGACTAAAGAAGAAGAAGAAGAAGAAGAAGCTTTGGCGCCGACGAACGAGGTCGGAGGTAACGACGAGAGCATATTTTCGCCACCGGCGCCGAGGCGACCGCGGGAGCAGCAGGAACAGCAACAGAATCCTCCGAATACGCAACAAAATCAGCCTTACCCGTCGACAGTTCAACGCACACCGAGGTTTCCCTCGTCGACGCAACAACAACAACAACAACCAGGCACGCAAGGAAGAGATCCGATCAATCCGACGCTCTTCTCGCCGACGCCAGGGCAAACGCCCAGAAATATGGGTTTTGCGAGTCCGTTTGTTAGCGGAAATCTACCAGCGTCTCAGGGTAGACACGATACGGGTTTACATGGCGCTCAACCCCGATTCACGCCCGCCTCGGCGGCGAGACCGGGGGCCTCGATGGATCCAACTAACAATAATAGCGCGGAGTTCGCGTCGCTCAATCCGAGACACGTCATGGGACTCACCGAGGAGGAGATTCGAGAGGCTAAGGAAAGAGCAGAAAGAGATCCAGATCAAAACGAAGAAGAAGAATTGCAAAGAGAGCAGGACAGGCACACGTTTATTTGGGGCACGTCGATTAGCGTCGATGATGTGCAAAACCGTTTTCGCCGTTTCTTGGAGAATTTCATATTGAGGAAGAAAGATCAGCAGCGAAACGAAGGAGACAAAGCTGGCAACGACGGTGAGGAGAACAACGCAGGTGATGGTGAAAACGATGGTGAGATTGGTAGCGCAGAGAGGGGAAACGCAGGCGCGACAAACATTGACAACAATACCGATATGCCTACCGCGGGGAATGATCTCGACGACAGTCAACGCCTTCTTTTCCCGACGCAAACGCAAAGTCAAGACGAAGACGAGGACGATGACCTGCTCGCGGATTCGTTTTACATCAAAGCTATGCGTTTGTGCCACGAGAAAGATAATACAAACTTGGACGTTGATTGCTCGCACTTGGAGAGTTACGACCCCTGGTTGTACGAAAGACTCGTTATGTACCCGCAAGAATTGATTCCGTTGTTTGATGTCGTAGCGAATAAGATTTACGAGGACCAAGTCCTTCCAGACGAGGAGAAAGCAAATTTTCAAATGTTGCCGAGTTTAGAAGTAAGGCCGTTCAACTTGGTCGAGAAGCACGCGATGAGAAATTTAAACCCGTCCGATATCGATAGAATGGTCGCGGTAAAAGGCATGGTGACTCGATGTTCCGCCGTTATCCCAGAATTAAAAGGCGCGTTCTTCAAATGTTTAACTTGCGGCGCGTCTCCGGACATCGTTGTCGTCAACCGTGGTCGCGTTAACGAACCACCTCTGAAATGTTTACAGTGCCGCAATCAAGGCACGATGACGCTCATCCACAACCGATGTTTTTTCGCTAACAAGCAACAGGTGAAAATGCAAGAGACGCCAGACGTGATACCGGAAGGCGCGACGCCAAACACGGTGAACATGTGCGTATTTGATTCTTTAGTGGACGAAGCGAAACCAGGTGATAGAGTTGAAGTAACTGGGGTTTATCGAGCGGTGCCTATTCGAGTGGCGCCAAACCAACGAGCCATTCGATCGATATATAAAACGTATTTGGATATCATCCACATTCGCAAAGACACGAAAGGCAAACTTCGAAACACGGCGAAGAAGGATGATAACGAAGATATGAAAGACGCAGAGTACACGAAGACTGGTAGCGGTAACGTGGACGACGATGTGACGAACATGGACTCTCAACAACACACACAAGACAACGAAACGATAAACACGGAAACTATGGCCTCAAACATTTCGCCTCGCGGCGACGCCGAGCTCGAGTTTTCGCCTGCACGGATTCGAGAAATCGAAGAGCTCTCGAGACAGCCAGACGTGTACGATCGATTAGCGAAATCAGTCGCGCCGTCTATTTGGGAACTCGAAGATATCAAAAAAGGTATTTTGTGTCAACTCTTTGGCGCGACAAACAAGACATTCAAAGGCGCTTCGGCGAACAAAGTGAGAGGCGATATCAACATTTTACTCGTCGGGGATCCCGGCGTGGCGAAATCGCAGCTGTTGACGTACGTACACAGAGTCGCGCCAAGAGGCATGTATACTTCTGGATCTGGTTCCTCTGCGGTTGGTCTGACTGCCTACGTGTCCAGAGATCCAGAAACGAAAGATATGGTGTTGGAATCTGGAGCGTTAGTCTTATCTGACAGAGGCGTGTGTTGCATCGACGAGTTTGATAAAATGGGCGACGGCGCGCGATCCATGTTGCACGAAGTCATGGAGCAACAAACGGTTTCTATCGCCAAAGCAGGGATAATTGCTGTTTTGAACGCTCGGACTTCTGTTTTGGCGTCCGCGAACCCTGTCGGGAGTAGATATAATCCAAACATGAGCATCGTCGATAACTTGCACTTGCCGCCGACGTTGTTGTCGAGATTCGATTTGCTTTACTTAGTTCTCGATCAGCCAAACCCAGAAACCGATCGACGATTGGCGAGACATTTAGTCTCTTTACATTACAAAGATCCACCAAAAAGAGCGAAAGCAACTGTGTCGGCGGAGTTATTGACGGATTACATTTCGTACGCGAAGCAAACGTGTCATCCCGTACTCGGCGATGAAGCCGGCGACGAGCTCGTTCAAGGGTACGTTGAGATGCGACGATTGGGATCATCCGGAGGAAGGAAAGTCGTCACCGCGACGCCTCGTCAGTTGGAATCCTTAATTCGTATTTCTGAGGCTTTGGCGAGAATGAGATTGTCGAAAACCGTAGAAAAACAGGACTCTACGGAGGCGTTGCGTTTGATGCGTGTAGCCATGCAAAGCGCGGCAATCGATCCGAGAACCGGTTTAATCGACATGGATAAAATCTTGACCGGACATTCCGCGGCAGATAGGAAACAACGTTCAGATATCGCCGATGCGGTAGGTGATATTTTACAAGGCATGCCAGGAAGAAAAGCGCGATTGAGTGAAATCGTATTGAAATTGAAAGAACTAAATGCATCCATTGAGATTTCCATGCAAGAAGTCCGAGACTCGGCGTTGCTCCTCGCAGAACAAGACAGAGCCATCGTGAAGGGCGATTTAGTGCAACTAATTTAATTCAGATATATTACTATTAGATTATGTGTGTGTGTGTATGTGTTATATTTCACCCTAAGTTTTAGTAGTGTCCCTTGTTGCTTTACCCCTCTCGCCTATTTTCTTTCGCTTCTTTTGACAGCGCTTTCAAAAACGATTGGGAGATTATCCCATACCGGAGGAGCCGGTGTAGGCACTGGTGGATAATTCCTTACCGTCGCCAGTCATGACGATGATTTCACCTTCGGTGTTCACGTCCATAATGGCACTACAACCTTCGGAGATGTCGCCAGTCAACATCTTCTCCGCGAGGTTGTCTTCCAACAATCTCATGATGGCTCTTCTCAACGGACGAGCACCAAACGCCGGCGAGAAGCCTTCGTCGACAACCTTGTCCTTGAATCTGTCCGTGACGTCCAAAGTGATTTCCTTCTCCTTTAATCTCTTAAACACGTTGTTCAACATAATCATAGCAATTTCGCGGACTTCTTGCTTGTTCAATTGACGGAAGATGATGATTTCATCCAAACGATTAAGAAATTCTGGTCTGAAGTAGTTCTTGAGTTCGTCTTGCACCAAGGTTTTGATTCTTTGGTATGATTGGTCTTCTGCATTGTCGTCCAATTGGAAACCCAAACCGCCACCACCTTTCTCAATTTGAGAGGCACCAACGTTCGAGGTCAAGATAATCAAAGTATTTTTGAAGTCAATGACTCTGCCCTTGGAATCGGTTAATCGGCCGTCTTCCAAAATTTGCAACATCATGTTGAAGACATCTGGGTGCGCTTTTTCAATTTCATCAAACAAGACTAAAGTGTACGGACGTCTTCTGACAGCTTCGGTCAACTGGCCACCTTCGGAGTAACCGACGTAACCTGGCGGCGAACCAATCAATTTGGAAACAGTGTGTCGCTCCATAAATTCAGACATATCCAAACGAACCATCGCATCTTCGCTGCCAAAGTAAAACTGCGACAAGGACTTGGCTAATTCGGATTTACCAACACCAGTCGGGCCGGCGAAGATGAACGAAGCCACCGGACGATTCGGGGACTTCAACCCAGTTCTCGCTCTTCGGATAGCTCTCGAACACGCCACGATGGCTTCTTCTTGACCAATCAAACGTTCGTGTAACTTTTCTTCCATGCCCATCAATCGTTGCGCTTCATCCGAGGCAACCTTATCGACCGGGATACCAGTCCATGCGGCGACAACATCCGCAATGTCCGATTCTTGCACGGTCGGGCCGGTTTCTTTGCCAGATTCGATTTCAGCCTTGGCTTCTTCTTGCTTCTTTTCCGTGATGGCTTTGATTTGAGCTTTCAATTCAACCTCCTTGTCTCTAATGCTCCCGGCGGCTTCAAAGTCTTGCCCTCGAATCGCAGTGTCTTTTTCTTGTTGCAAAGCTTTCAACTCTTTATCTAACTCCTTAGCTTCTTCAGGCAAAGACGTATGCGCTAATCGGACTCTCGAACCAGCTTCATCGATTAAATCGATAGCCTTATCCGGTAAGAAACGATCGGAAATGTACTGCGAAGAAAATTTCGCCGCGCACTCCAAAGCTTCGTCCGTGTACTTCAACTTGTGGTGGACTTCATATCGCTCTCTCAAACCTTTCAAGATTTCAATAGTTTCCTCCACGGTTGGTTCCGGGACTTGGACTGGTTGAAAACGCCTCTCCAACGCAGGATCCTTCTCGATGTGCTTTCGATATTCGTCAATCGTCGTCGCGCCGATGCACTGCAACTCACCTCTCGCCAACGCTGGCTTCAAGATGTTCGCCGCGTCAATTGCGCCTTCAGCCGCCCCGGCGCCAATCAAAGTATGTACCTCGTCGATGAAAAGAATAATGTCTTCGTCTTGCTTGACTTCGTCCATGAGTTTCTTCAAACGTTCTTCGAATTCCCCACGATACTTGGTACCCGCGACGAGCAAACCCATATCCAAAGTCATCATTCTCTTCCCATCCAAAGTTTCCGGAACAGAACCCGCTGCGATTTGTTGCGCCAAACCTTCAGCGATTGCAGATTTACCAACCCCGGGTTCACCAACCAAGCAAGGGTTGTTTTTTGTTCTTCTACCGAGAATTTGCGTGACACGCTTGATTTCGTTCATTCTGCCGACGCAAGGATCTAACTTGGCCTCTTCGGCTTGCTTCGTCAAATCCGAACCAAATTCCTCGAGCGTTGGAGTTTTGGAGCCACTGGCGCTGCCACCAGTTGCGCCAGCGCCTGCGCCGACTGCTTCTTGGGATTCGCCAACCATTCGGATGACTTGAGATCGAATCTTAGCCGGATCCGCGTCCAAGTTTTCGAAAACGCGCGCCGCGACGCCTTCGCCCTCTCTCAACAAACCCAACAATAAGTGTTCCGTGCCGATGTAATTGTGGCCGAGTTGTCTCGCTTCTTCCAAAGCGAGTTCTAAAACTCTTTTCGCTCTCGGTGTAAACGGAATTTCAACCGCTACAAAACCCGAACCTCTGCCGATGATCTTCTCCACTTCCACTCTAGCTTCTTTCAATGATATCCCCATGGACTTCAAAACCTTCGCGGCAATACCGGTACCTTCGCCGATTAAACCCAACATGATTTGCTCCGTACCGACAAAGTTGTGCCCTAATCTTCTTGCTTCTTCTTGCGCTAACATGACGACCTTGATCGCTTTTTCCGTGAAGCGTTCAAACATTGCTCGTGGGCCCTTAATGACTGCTCCCAACTTCTTACCCGAATTTCTCGAAGAACTCGTAGAAAGTTGCCTCGACGCGACACCTTTAAAGTTACCGTTTCTGGATAACGTGCTCGTCATGTCGATGGCATTCGCAGATCGAAGTCCGGAAAAATTGGCCGGAATGGACGTTCGCGTCGCCGCCATTGACGCGTTCGCGCGCATTTGGACCGTCATTTTCCCCTGTCGTCTCGAGCTGGAACTCGACGTCGTCCCAACATTACGCTTAAATGGAACGCTCGATAAAGTCGTCGTCGCGAACATTTTTACGTCGATGAAACGAGGTCAAACTACTGTACCCGTCTCGCGTTGCGCGGTACGCCAGATGCAGAGTGGGAGAAAAAAAAAGAGAGCGGCGCTCCGCTTTATTTTTTTATGAAGCGTCGCCTCTGCAATTGAAAAGGGTAACGTAACGAGAGTCCTGCAGGACCAAACCGCCACAGCTGAAAAGATGAAAAAGATGAGACGGATGACGATGACGCCGACGATTATCAAAAAAAAGGGGAGATCTCTCCCCACCCACCAAAAAATCATCCCACAAATTTAGGGTGTGAAATTGGGAATTTTTTTTGTGAAAACATTTAGAAATGCGAAAAAGAAAAGAAAACGTTGATGAAAGGAAAAAAAACGAAGAGAAAATCGCTCACTCTCTCTCTCTCTCTTCTTTCTCTTTGCTCTTACACCGACGACGGCGAGTACGAGTACGAGTGGGATGGCCGCTTTTCTTCGCGCGGACGCGCGGGGTGCGACGTGAGACGCAGCGCGTGCGCGCTCTTTTTTTGAGAAAAGAAGAAGAGAAAATTTCGAGAGGATGAAAAGTGGTGCTTAGATTTCTCTTCCGTTCTCCTCTAAGCCAGCGTCAAAAGGTCGGTCGTCGGAAAGAATTCCTTCCAATGTCTCTCTTCGATGACGACGGAGACGAGTTTGACATGGACAACGAAAAGTTCGACCGAATCATTCGAGAAGCTGCGTTTATGAAGAAACAGCGCGATGAACAAGAGACGGTGGAAAAGAGACTGCAAACGCTCGAAGAAGATGAGGAGAAGAGAAAGAAACAGAGGACGAACGCGTTCGATTTTATGAAACTCTCGCAACACCAAAAACAACAGAACGAACACGTTCTGCAACAACAAAATTATCAGCAGCAGCAGCAACAACAAATTCATCAAAGCGTGGTGAAAAGAGTCTCGATTTTACCCAGCGAGAGCAGTGATGTTGGTCGAGTCAAGTTTCAATTGTTCATCTTGGCGCCATCGGCGCAGAAGTTTGCGTTTGGCAGCCTCGTCGCAAAGTTTGACGCGGCGTTTGTCAATACCTGTTCCGGAGAAAACAAATACGAAAGATCAGAGCAGCTGCAAGAGATTAATAACGGCATAATGATTAAGAATACAGTCGCTTGGGATAACGTACCTCATGGGAAGCTTGACGCGATCGTTGGATGTTTAAAACGGCAGTTTACTATGACCGACGCGGTAAATATTCTCTATCCGCATCCGATCGTTCGAAGAGCTTTACGACTGGCCGATCGCATGGTCCCAGATAAAAGTGTCGAAAAACAGTTCAATTCTATTCCGTTCAAAGATAAGTTCTTCCCGTTTCAAAGCGAAGGCGTTAAGTTTGTACTCAAAAGAAATGGTCGAGCGATGATTGGCGACGAAATGGGTTTGGGTAAAAGCATTCAAGCGCTGGCGTGTTGTAAGGTTTTCTCGAACGATTGGCCGTGCGTTATTTTCTGTCCGAGCAGTTTAAAAGATACGTGGAAACACGAAATTGAGAAATGGTTGGGTGGAGGTTGCGATGAAGAAGAATGCGCGGTGAAAGTGCGTAAGATTGAATCCGCGAAAGAGTCCAAGGATATCCTCAATGAAATGCGAAAGAATGGTAGCGAAAGACCGAAAATCGATTTCTTGGTTGTGCCATATTCCATCTGCAATCAAATACAAAGGGATTTATTCGAACTGGTTTTCAACGTGTTAAAAGCGAACGTGGTTGTGTGCGACGAGTCGCACTTTCTCAAAGACCGGAAAGCGAAACGAACGATGGCAGTAGTCCCGTTTCTCAAACGAGCGAAACGAGCGATGTGCCTCACCGGGACACCGGCGTTGGCTAAACCAATTGAACTCTACTCCCAAATGTTAAGTTTGCGACCGGATATTTTTCCGAAATTATCGGAATATGGTCAAAGGTACTGCTCGGGTGGGCGCTTTGGCGCGTTTAGCGGATCGAGTGAAAGTCAAGAATTGTTCGCCGTCGTCTCTTCTTCGGTCATGATTCGCAGAAAGAAGAAAGACGTGCTCACGCAACTACCGCCGAAACAACGAGAACAAATTTTCTTGGAGATACCGAAAGCAGAGAGAAATTCAAAAATACAACCGATCGTTACGGCCATGAACGAGTTACCAGAGACGGAAACATTAGAGCGGAAAATGTTGATGAACAAATATTATTTGCACACGGCAGAGGCGAAAGTGAAAATGGTACAAAAGTATCTCGAGAATCTCTTAGAGTCTGTGGAAGAGGAAAAGAAGATTTTGTTCTTCGCGCACCACAAGTGTTTGTTACATGCCGCCGTAGAGACTATGGAGAAGACTAAAACCAAATTCATTCACATCGATGGCGAGACGCCGAGTGGTTTGCGACAAGGCTTGGTCGATTCCTTCCAACGCGATGCAAACTCACCAAAAGTGGCAATCCTTTCAATAAAAGCCGCCGGCGTTGGGTTGACATTGACGCGCGCGAGTTTAGTCGTCTTCTCGGAATATTCGTGGACGCCGGCGGAAATTCTTCAAGCGGAGGATCGAGCGCATAGAATAGGGCAGAGAGATTCCGTGTTAGTCCAATTTCTTCACGCGAAAGACAGCGTGGACGATATCATATGGCAAAGCGTCCAAAATAAACTAGAAAATTTAGGACGATTTCTCGACGGGACTAGAAAAGGGAACAAGATGGAAACGAAGATGGAAGATATAAATGCTCCCGATAGAAGACAGAGTTTCGACGCCTCGCAGAAAACGCTCCACGAGTTTGTCAGTCGTTCATAAATTAAGGCAGTTAGGATTAAATAGATTGATAATAGAATTATTTATAATACATGTAATTTACAGTATGGTACCTGGGTACATTCGCGGGCGTATATGGATATATTGTATTATCGAAAGGATTTGTTCCCTCCAGAATTACTCTTGCCCTTCAAGTTCCCGCTCACGCCGTCTCCCAATACTGCTTTCGATGGGTCCTTCATGAATTGATTTTCCGCCTCTTCCGAGTGATACACACACGAAACCTCCGGCGACTTTTTCAAATCCCCGACGTACGCAAACGTGTTCAAGTTTCTCTTACAATCGTTCTCTTGCTCTTGACTAACTACTTTTTCTCTCTCCAAAACCGACCAGTTCGATCTTCTTAAAACGCACCCAGGCTTCACCTCTGGCTGCGCAACGTATACATTGAACGGATTCAAGGATAAAAACACTCTCTGGTCAAACACCATCGCGGATGCCCCGTTTGCCATGCACACTTCGCTCGATGGTGTTCGTCGATCGATAATCTCTCTGGACGCGACGTTGGACGGTTCCAAGTCGACGCTGGTGTCGAAAACGACGCCAGCGCCGATACCCACGACAAACGCGCCAGCGACTAAGAATTTATCTAATTCTCGAGGGAACAGACGAGGTCGCTGCTGATTATTATTACTCCATCCTCTGTTTCCTCCTCTTCCCGATCCTCCACTCTGTGCTTCGTATTCGTCCTCGAACCCGTTACTCCTTCCTCTATTCTTCCTACCGTTCGTCTCTCTTCTCGTTGGCGGGTAATCGTACGCATCTCTGTTGCTATTTTTCGATTTCGTGTACGCCAATCGATCTTGCATTTGCTTCTGTCCCGCGATGCCGCTAAATCGCTCGCTCTCTCGTCGTCCTCTCTCGTCGTCCTCGTACGCATCGTCGTCGCCGAATTCGTCGTTCCACTTACTCCTCGCCGTCGGGATTGCGATGGAAATAATTTCCTTTTTTCGACCACGACGGGTGCACCGATACCACGACCCGCTCCCGAGTGTTTCGCTCGCGCGCGTACCAAACGCGGAAGCGCTCGTCGACCACATCTTCTTATTATTCTTCTTCTTCGCGTAAAAGCAGCGTCTCTCGCCAAAGTGGTCGCGCGCGTCACGTATTATTACGTAAGAGAATTTTCTTCTCTTTTCTTTTCTGCCCTGAAGTTTAGGGTTTTGAATTATGGAAAAGAAAAAAAAAAGGCATATCAAAAAGCAAAATTTTGTGAGGACGAGACACGACACACAAACAACTTTGTGTGCACACACACGTCCCGGAAGAGGAGAAAGAGGAGGCGTTAAAACGAAGAAGAAAAATGAACGCGACCACCGCCATCAGTAGTAGTAGTACTAGTGCTAGTGCTAGTAGCAGTGGCACCCGCGGAACGGCGTTGGCTTCGAGAAGACGTTCTTCGTTTTCGTTCGCGAAAGGAAGTTTGGGCAGAACGTCACAGAGGATAGAGACGCATAAAAGAAATCATCATCGACGGAAGAGAAACGCCATCGCGACGTCGGCGTCGAGTTCAACGAGCGCGGAAAAAGTGCTCCCCGTGTGGCTCACTCGTCAGGCGCAATTGGGAAACGTAGACGACGATTTAGTCATCGCTATCAACTCGATCGCCATCGCTTGTAAACAAATCATGAGTCTCGTCAAAGCAGCTCCTTTGCAAGGGAATATCGGCTTAGCCGGAGGAAAAAACGAAAGCGGCGACGAGCAGAAAAAATTGGACGTCATCGCGAACGATATCTTCTTAAACGCGGTGAAACAATGCGGCAGAAGTTCGGTTATCGTTACGGAGGAGGAAGATCATCCGGTTTTCTCCGCGACAAACGTTGGGAATGGAGATTACGTGGTGACGTTTGATCCAATCGACGGGTCTTCCAACATTGACGCGTGCGTTACGACTGGTGCTATATTTGGCATTTACTCTCCGGGAGAATGCGATATCGACCCAACGCAATCTGCCGAGGAGATCATCAAAAATTGCACGGAAAACGCGAATCAAAGCGGCGAGAATTTAGTCGCGGCTGGGTATTGCATGTTTTCTTCGTCGTGCGTTTTTATGATTACCACCGGTCACGGAGTGTTTGGGTTCACGTTGGACGAACAAGCCGGCGAGTTTATCATGTCGCACGAAAAGTTACAGATTCCAGACGGGAAAGATATGAAACGGATTTATAGCGGGAATAACGGGAACGTGAATTTGTGGGCGCCAGAGTTGAGAGAGTACGTGAAACAGCTGCAAACAGGGGAAATCGACGGGAGAAAAGGCGACCCGTGGTCGTATAGGTACATCGGCGCTTTGATTGGCGATTTCCATCGGACGCTGTTATACGGAGGGATTTGGTTGTACCCTCCAGATGTGAAAGCGACGGAAGGTAAAGCGAGATTGTTGTATGAGGTGGCACCTATTGCGATGATTGCCGAGCAAGCGAATGGGATGGCGACGAGGGGGGAGATGGCGAATGAAAGAGTCATGGAGGTGATACCGATGAGCATTCATCAAAAATCGCCAATGTTTGTCGGGTCCACAAGCGCGGTGCAAGGATTGCAAAAGTTTTTAAAGGAACACAAAAAGTAATGCGTTGTTGATATTATTGTTGTTTTATGCCATGTGTATCCTCATATCTAAAATCGCTAATGGTTTCACGCTAATACATTAGTATTAATATTAATATTATTCGAAATCTGAATCGTCGTCAAAGTCGCTCTCTTCTTCTTCCTCCGATTCATCCTCCTCCATGACGTCGTCGTCATCATCATCATCATCGTCCGAATTCTCCTTGTACGTCTTTGTAGCCGCTGCGCTAGATCGTCGCGCCGGTCGCGCCTTCTTCGCGATAGGTTCGTCGTCTTCGCTGCTGTCGTCCGACGATATGAGGTCCATGACGTCGTCCGAGTCCGAGTCCGAGAGCTCTAGTCGATTCTCGAACTTTTTCTTTTTTTGTTGTTGCGACTTTTTCTTTGCAGCAGCTGCGGCGGCAGCTTTATTCGTTGCTTTCTTTTTCGCGCCACCACCACTACCATTGCCTCCACCACCACCTGGTGATCTCAACGAAACCTCTCTCCCGGCTATGCTCGGCTGAATGGGCGAGATGATCGACATGGTAGCCTTCCCTCTCACGAGCGCTTGGGAAGACTTTATGCGCCCGTCGTCCGAATCGCTGTCGTCGTCTTTATCGAAATCAATATTTCCTAACCCGTCGTTGTCGGCGAGATTCTTCTCCGCTTTGGCCGCTGCCTGTCGTTTCGGTCTTCGACCGCCTCCATCTTTTGCTTTTTTGTCTTTTCCTCCTTCTCCTCCTTCGTCGTCGTCGGAGTCGTCGAGAGTAATCACGCTATCGTCGGCGGTGTTCGTATCATCGTTTTCATCACCCGTCTTCCCTCCTTTTTTCTTTCCACCAGTCATCGTGTTATTTTTTCTCTCCCAATCAATCGCTGTCTTCTTATTCCCGCTATTCATGGTCTTCCAAACGCTCTCGGGAATCTCCAACAAAGGCTTCTCCTCGGGATTCTCTTCTTTCGTCCCGATCCACGCCCATTGGGAAAAGATTAAAACCCCATCAAAAAAATCTTCGAGATTCGCAGTCGCGTTGTTATTCCCAGAATCTTTTTTCGACGACCCGCCACTTTGGCCGACGTTCAAGGTGAAATACCTCGACTCTCTCGCTCGCGCGATGGTACCGAACAGCTTCATCTTCCCTATGCCGTTCGGAAAGTTGATGTAACACACTGGATTTTGAGTATCCAAATCCGCGAGTTCTCCAAACTCGAGCGCGTTATTATTGTTGGTGGTCGTATCTCCGCTTGTATTTAAACTAATCTGTGCGAACTGACCGGGGAAGACCACCATGTGTCTCGATTTCCTCATGTTCGCCTTCTTCACGATATCTTTCGCGTCGGATTTGAACAACTGTCTGTTTCTCGTTTGAATAACCTCCGCGGTTGAAGGTAAAGTAGACGAGACTATTCTGCTGCTCAACGCCGACTGGTAGATTTTCGTGGACACCTGTCTCCCTCTCACAATTTCCTCGTCTTCGAGGACCGCGTCTTGCGCTTCGGTTTTTCCATTCGTCTCGTTCTTCTTCCTCTTCTTCGGTGGCATCGTTTGTGTTTCTGATTTGATTTCTCGTTCTCTCTTTCCAAAATCGGAAAAAAAAAATAATTACTAATCACACGTTCAAACGCGCTCCCTTTTTGACCTCCCGCGTCGCGAAAAAAAAAGACCCGAAAGCGCCTCTCTCTCCTCTTCTTTCTTTCTTTCTTTCTTTCTTTCTTTCTTTCTTTCTTTCTCTCTCCGTCGAATCTGTCGTCGTCCAAAGAAAGCTCTTCCTTTTTCCTCCCAAGAAGCGTCCCCGTGGTTGAGTGATGAGTTTTTGTCAAATAAATTCTTTTTTTTTTTTTTTGAAAATAATCTTTCGATGTGGGGGATGTTTTCGAACGAACGAAGAAAACATCGAAAATTTTTGCAAAAAAAAAATTGAAAAATTGAAAAATTGA
>MDSZ01258498.1_pt1 | contig 41501 bp, 48 predicted proteins | sample 811201 | NCBI WGS metagenome assembly MDSZ01 (sample SAMN05326647, study PRJNA326480) | marine metagenome | isolation source: seawater | place: Indian Ocean: North | collected 2010 | reverse complement strand
TACTGTTTTAGTTGGTAGAAGTCTTGGTATTCACCAAAGTAATGCAATCTTAAATGATATGTTGCTATTTGGTGTTGGTGCCGCTGCATCTGCCGGGAACTCAAACACAACTCTAGGTAGAATTGGTCTTGGTTACCTTTATACTGACTTTAAACCACAAGTTTCTTGGACGCTTCCAGGTATGGATGCATTAGCCGGAAGTTTTGGTGCAAAAATTGGTTTATTTGATCCAGATCATATTACTGCTGACACAGCAGCCTTCAGTGCAACTGATCCTTCATCTCCAAGAGTAGAAGCTCAAATTACTTATACTGGTGGTATTGGTGATTTAGGCGTTAACCTATGGGTTGATGGTTCTTATCAAAACACTGACAGAACAGCAGCTCAAGCAGCTCGTGTTCAAGGTAAAGCTCAAAATAACGGTCATGGATCAGAACAAGATCAAGACGTTGACTCAGCTGGTGTAGGTTTTGGTACTAAATTAAGTTTCCAAGGCTTTTCTGTAGTTGCTAGTGGTTTCTACGGATCAGCAATGGGTATTAGAGGCCAACACACTACTGGTGCATCTACAGCTAATGGTGCTTTAGATGACAACGGTAAAGAAAGAAAATCATATGGTGGTTACATCCAAGGTACATACGACTTCGGTCAAGGTAGTGCTGCAGGATATTCATATGGTGGTAACTGTCTTAAGAAGACTGGTCGCGACATGAACACATTTGGTGTAATGAACTGTCAAACAATGCATTCTGGTATGATTTGGCATAATGTTACAGACAACTTCAGACTTGTTGCTGAAGGCGGATTCACTGAAAAGACTTGGTATCTGTATGATACAGAACAAGAAGATTCTTTCGGTGGCGTTGGTGCCTTCTTCTTCTGGTAGAAGAGTGTTCTAACACTTAACAGTGTTTAAAAAAGAAAGGGAGAGTATTGAGCTCTCCCTTTTTTTTTGCTAAGTTCAAAAACTCGTTATGTATTATAAAAATATTATTTTCGTACTAATTTTTGGGTTTTTATCTTCCTGCTCATCACTTAACCCTTTCAAAGATAATAAATTTTATTATAAAAATGGTTATCAAAGAGTTCAGCTTGATACTGAAAATGAAAATGCAAAAAACATTCATCCAATTAAAATTAGCCCTTTAAAAATCGAAGGAGCATTAAAACTTATTGTCACAAAATATGGACCAAAAGCTGAACCATTATTTCAAAAAGAAAAGTATCTACCATACTCAGTTGCCATTAGTGAAGCCTTAGCTGAAGCGAAGCCTCATCAAGATGTTGTATTTACTGTTGAAGGTTGGTACAGAAAAAAAACTCTCTCTGATAACAGAGTAACATCAGGTCGGATCTTTTATAACAAAAATGGATTAAATTTGATATTTGGCTCAATAATGAGAAAAGGTAACCAATCTGAAACAGATCCAATGCTTGCTGCTGGTCTAAACGATGATTTGGCTAAAAACCCTTATGTTCCTGGCTCAAGATATCAATCAGTTCCAAGCAATTTTGTTTTATCGACCATACCTAATTCAGGTGTTTTTAGACCAAAAGATGCCAGAGGTAGAATTGATTGGCTTGTCTTCACCAGCAAAGCACTTCAATCCAGGGGTGACTTATCTGCTGATCAAAAAAAGTTTGCCACGGGAGCTAATATCCAAGTACAAGGCCTTAGAGACGAGGTCAACCAACTAAGACAAGAATTACAGTCCCTTAGAAACCCAAGGCAACAAATTCCCTATGGATACCCACCACAATATCAATATGGTTTGCCACAACCGAACCCTAATCAATATCCCCCACAATATGCATATCCGTATTATCCATCGCCCCCACCTTATGCCTACCCTCCTCAAACCCCTTATTATCCAACAAATCAACAAAAATCTGGAACAAACATGACGATTAAGTCTCTTGAAAATATGAGAGAAAGAGGCTTGATAAGTGAAGAAAACTATTTGAAAAAACTTAAAGAGCTTGGTTTTTAATTAAATTCAAATTCAAAATTCCAAACTAATGCATGATTTGCTGAAGCGTCGGTTAACCCATGAAGATATCCAAGGGCTAATTCAATTTCTGAATCTAAATAATCAATCTCATACTCAAATTGAAATCCATACTGATGTTCCTGTTCTCCAAAAACATTTGTGTTTGAAATTTCACCAAATTCACTAAAACCGAGTATGCCAAAGCCAAAATCAAAAAAAATTTCTTTCATATATAGATAATTACTAAGGCTAAAAGTGGTAGAACCACTCGCAGTTTTACCAACTTCTTTTTCAAAAATAAAGTTACTAATAAAACCAAAACTATCATTATAAAATTGATTTAAGTATTTATACTCTATTTCATCAGCAACATCTGATCTTGATACAACATTATAGGAAAAATATAAAGCTCCAGCCCAATTTTCATAATCAAAAATTTGTAGTTGGTTTTGAAACTCAGTCTTCTCCCAATCCATTGGAGTATTTTCTTTATCTGATAGATGGAGTTCCAATTCACTTTGCCAGAAACTTGTCCAAGAATATTCTGTTTCGAGAACATGATGATGTGATTTATTTTTTTCAACTCTATCATCAACATCGAAGTGCCCTCTCCATTCAAAAGATTGCCTACCTTCTTCTACAATTGGGCTATAAATTTTATGATGTGCTAGGGCTTTTTTATAATTAAATAAAAAAATAATTAAAATAACTAAAATAATTTTCATTTAACTATCAAACAGATCTTCTTTTAATATAGTCATGTGAAACTGATAAGACACTTCACCCTCATCATCTTCAACATAGATAAGGCCAATAAATTCATCGTCTACATATATTTCACAAGAATCGTCAATAGATTTTCTTTCTTTTGCTAAAAATCTATCTGTTTTAAACTTCTGGTTTAAATAATTTTCTATTTGTTTGATTTCAAATTCAGTCATGTTTATGGAATTAAGTAATTTTTTATGATAAAGATTAATTTTAATCAATCAAGAACATATATTGACTACAAAAAAAAAAGTTATTGCTCTTTCAAGTTTGGGTTTATTACCTTTTTATACTGATATCTTCTTAAATTTAACTGCATTACACATTTTTGAGGTCGACATTTCATTTTCAAATAACTATAGCACTATTTATGGTGCTTTAATTATCTGCTTTCTGTCAGGAATGCAGTGGAGAAAATATATCGATAAAAATTTAAAAAGTTTTTTTATAATACCAATGATACCAGTTGTATACCTTTGGCTTTCCTTTATTTTTATTCCTGATCCCTTTTTCCAACTAATTGTAATTTTAGGTCTGCTTTTAGTTTTATTAGTTGATTTTACCTTTTTAAAAGATCTAAACGAAAAATGGTTTAATAAAATGCGACTAATTATTACCTTTTTAGCAATCTTACCACTTACCTATAATTTTTTTTTCCAATAAAATCAATTATATACGGTAAAAAAAAGTTTTTTCCCTTGAATTCAAATTATTTTCAGTCATCCTATATTTTAAGTATATGGGGAGGTTTTTGGGTAAAGCATTTACTCATTGATCTACTCTGTTTGTAAATTAACGTTAATCGAAAATTGATTAACTATATTAACTACGAAAGGATAGACATATGGATTATATGCTTAAACCTGAAGATTTTGTTGGTGTTACTTTTTGGATTATTTCTGTTTCAATGGTAGCCTCAACTGCTTTCTTCTTCCTTGAAGCCAACAGTGTTTCTAAACACTGGCAAACCTCGGTAAGAGTGGCTGGACTAGTGACTTTAATAGCAGCAGTTCACTACTACTATATGAGAGATGTTTGGGTTTCTACTGGCGAGTCGCCGACTGTTTATAGATATATCGACTGGCTACTTACCGTTCCATTACAAATGATTGAGTTTTATCTAATTTTAGCAGCAGTTGGAGCTGCAACAGCTGGAATCTTTTGGAGATTACTCATTGGTACACTAATTATGTTAGTTGGTGGATTTATGGGCGAAGCTGGTTATATTAATTCTACTGTAGGTTTCATAATTGGAATGGCAGGATGGATTTACATACTATACGAAGTATTTGCAGGTGAAGCTGCTCAAGCGAGTGCTGCAAGTAACTCTCAAGGTATGAAAACTGCATTCAACTCATTAAAGTGGATTGTTTCAATTGGTTGGTCTATTTACCCAATTGGCTACTTCTTAGGATATTTATCCGGTGCAGGTGCAGACCCGTCAACATTAAACTGGGTTTATAATCTTGCTGATTACATTAACAAAATTGCATTTGGTGTGATTATCTGGGCTGCGGCTAAATCAGATACGGCAAAAGCCTAATAAATTAATGTAGTTATAATTTAATTAAGGGAAACATCGTGTGATGTTTCCCTTATTTTTTTTATGTCAAAAAATCTTAGTTATCAAAGCTATAAAGAAAATCTTGATTTAGTTCGTTCATGCAAAAATTGGAATGAACTTCATAAATTATCTAAAAAAATTAACCCAAATTTATCAATAATTTCAAAATATCGCAGTCGCCTTAATACTGTTGAAAATATAATGAAAGAAATTTTATGTGATGATTCCTGGATGGGACATTGTGCAAAATATCAACTTCATTCAGGAGGAAAAAGATTTAGAGCATTATTGGCTTTAATTTCATCTGATCTCCTTGGTGTGGATCAGAGTACTGCTAACTATGCAGCAGTATGCTGTGAATTCATTCACAATGCATCTCTTATACATGACGACTTGCAAGACAGAGACCTTTTAAGAAGAGGACTTCCAACGATATGGAATAGATTTGGAGATCATACTGCAATAAATCTAGGTGATTATTTTATAGCAGGATCTTTTGAAGCATTATCTAAAATTAGTGAAAATTCTTCTAATAAATGTAAAGCTATTGAACATTTAAGTTATACAATCAAACAAACAGTTAAAGGCCAATCTATTGAAATTCTTGAAAGATCTAACCTTAACCTTGAAATGGCTGAGTATGAATCTACCGCGAGAGCTAAGACTGGAGGATTAATCTGTTGGCCTATCAAACTCATAATGATTTTGAAGGGAAACAGGGAGCTAAAAGATGAATATTTCAAACCATTATACGAAGCGGGATTAGCTTATCAAATTCAAGATGACTTATCAGATTTCCTTGGTATCAAAGACAGAGGGCTTCCAGGAAGAGATCTTAAAGAGGGTAAAATGAATGTATTAATAATGCATTTTTTAAAGAATGCTACAAATGGAGAAAGATTTCTACTTCAACAATTTTTTTCAAAAAAATCTGAATCTATTTCTGAAGATGATATTCTTAATTGGATAAAAATTATGAAGAGCAAAGGAATTATTGAAAAATCAATTGAACACCTTAATCAAGTTTCAAAAAATGCAATTAATAGTTCTGAAAAATTTAGATTTGGTCTTGACAAAATAGTGAAGTTTGTGATCCAAATTATTATACGGAGAGTTTCCGATAAAATCGAAGAGAACTAATGATAAAAAAAAAAGCTTTGGTTATTGGGTCAGGGTTTGGTGGCATTGCCTCTGCATTGAGGTTAAAGGCCTTAAAATATGACGTTACAATATTAGAAAAACTTGATCAAATTGGAGGAAGAGCTAGAGTTTTTAAAAAGTCTGGCTACATATTTGACGCAGGACCAACTGTGATAACTGCACCTTTTTTATTTGATGAATTATTTAAACTATTCAACAAAAAAAGAGAAAAGTATGTAAAGTTTGTAAGATTAGATCCTTGGTATCGCTTTTATTTTTCCGAGAATAAAATGATTTTTAATTACTCAGACAACCTTGAAACAACAAAAAATGAAATTGAAAAATTTAACCCTGAGGATGTAAAAGGGTATAAAGAACTTTTAAAATTTTCTGAAAAAATATTTAATGTTGGTTTTTTAAAATTATCATTCACTCCATTTCACAATTTTTGGTTTATGATAAAACAAATTCCAACCCTTATAACACTTAAAAGTTATTTAAGTGTTTTTAAACTGGTAGGAAAATTTATTAAAAACAAACAATTAAGACAAGCACTGAGTATTCAACCTTTGCTACTGGGTGGTAACCCGATAACAACAACATCAATTTATAATTTAATCCACTTTTTAGAAAGAAAGTGGGGAGTGCATTATGCTATTGGGGGTACAGGTGGTTTAATTAATGCACTTAAAAAACTAATGATTGAAGAGAATATAAAAATTAAAACTAATTCTGAGGTTACACAAATAATTACTCAAAAAAATAAGGTTATTGGAGTTGAGGTAAAAAATAAAACTAAATATTTTGCAGATAAAATAGTAATTAATGCGGATCCAGCGTTCACCTACAAAAATTTGTTAAATAATGAGTATAATAAAAAATGGAATAGAAAAAAATTAAATAAACTAGATTATTCAATGGGTTTATTTGTAATTTATTTTGGTACAAAAAAAAAATATCCAAATATTGCTCATCACACTATATGGATGGGGAAAAGATATGAGGGTTTGTTGAATGATATTTTCAAAAAAAAGATCCTAGCAGATGATTTTAGCCTTTATCTTCATAGACCTACTGCTACGGATAAGTCTATGGCTCCAAAAGGGCATGATTGTTTCTACGTTCTATCACCAGTTCCAAATTTGAAAGGTAATGTAAATTGGAAGATAAGTGCCGAAAGGTATAAAAATAAGATTTTAGAGGCCTTAGAGAAAACTATTCTACCAGAACTAAAAAAAAACTTGAGTATTTGTTTTTATATGACACCTCTTGACTTTATGAATGATTATCTTTCATTGAATGGAACTGGTTTTTCAATAAGTCCAATTTTCAAGCAATCGGCTTGGTTTAGATTTCATAATAAATCTGAAGATTTTGATAATCTTTATTTTACGGGAGCAGGAAGTCATCCAGGAGCAGGCGTTCCTGGTGTTGTGAGTTCAGCAAAAATTATTGAAAATTTGATTATGAATGAAACTAGATGATAATAATTTAACGTTAAAGAAAAGAGCCAAAACTTTTTACTTTGCATCATTGTTTTTACCTAAAGGAGTAAGAAGAGACGTTGAAAATTTATATATTTTTTGCAGATATCTCGATGACTTAGGAGATAATCAAAATTTAAGCAAAAAAGAATCTTATAAGAAATTAAGATTAGTAAAAAAAAACCTTGAGCAAAGAAAATCTTTAAATTTAGTTGTATCAAATTTTATAATTTTAATGGATGAACATAAAATAGACGTCAGTATTCCCTTAGATTTGATAAAAGGTATAGAATATGATCTTAAAAATTCTGTTGATATAAAAGACTATGAGGAGCTATTAAAATATTCTTATAGGGTTGCTGGTACAGTCGGTTACATGTTTTGTAAAATAATAAAAGAAAAAAGTACCGAGCAAATATTTCGTGGAATTCAATTAGGTATAGCTATGCAATTTACAAATATCAGTAGAGATGTTAAAGAAGATTTAATTATGGAAAGAATATATATCCCCAAATCTATAAGAACAATTAAAGAAAAAAGATATAGAAAAATAATAAATGATAAATTTATTAAAGAATCCATGTCTAAAGATTTAGAAAATTTATTAGAAAAGACAGATTCAATTTATTTAAATGCGTGGAATGGAATTTTTAATTTAAAAAATCAATTTGCTATTCCCATATGTATTGCTGCTGAGCTTTATCAAAGAATTGGAAAAAAAATCAAGAAAAATAGTTTTATAATCTGGGAAAAAAGAACTTATGTTTCATTAACTGAAAAAATTATATTTTCCTTATTCGCCTTGATAAAATTATTTTTTTTAAGAAATTTTAAAGAAGCGAGAAATATAGATAACGAAATAAAAAATGTTTTAAAAAAAATTAATGTAAAAATTAAATGAAAAAAAAAGAATTTGATATCATAATTATTGGTGCTGGTTTGTCTGGTTTAACTCTTGCTAAAGAAATTTCAGAGAAAACAGATAAAAATATTCTTTTAATTGAAAAAAAGAAAAAGCTTTTATATGACAAGAATTGGTGCTTTTGGAATACACCAATTAACCCTTTCACTAAATTATGTGATACTTCATGGAATAACATAAGTATCAAGATCTTTGAAAGTGAAAGATTATTTAGTAGTAAACAAATAAAATATCTTCATATTAAATCATCATCTTTTTATAATTATATGATTAATTTTCTCAAAAAAAAAAAGGTGACATTTCTTTTTAACAAAGAAATAAGTGAAATAATAACACTTAATGATTCTAATAAAATTATTGTTGATAAAACTGAATATGTAACTCAACTGTTATTCGATAGTCGCCCTATTTCAAAAAATATAAAAGATACAGAACTCTATCAACATTTTGGTGGTTATGAAGTTTTTTTTGACAAAATGATTTTAGATCCTAAAAAAATTACACTTATGGATTTTCAAAGTTTTAATAATGGCTTAAATTTTATGTATATTTTACCATTCTCTGGTAATAGAGCTCTATTTGAATCGACATACTTCTCAGGAAAAATTTTAAAAGAATCTATGTACAAAAAAGATGTTATAGAATATATCAACAATAATTTTCCAAAAGTTAAATATAAAATGAAACTTAAAGAAAAAGGAATAATTCCAATGTTTTACAATAAAAATTTAAATAAACATAATTACTTTAAAATTGGAACATCTGGTAACTGGATTCGTGCATCAACAGGGTATTGTTTCCAAAATTCGTTTATAAATGCAAAATTTATCGCAGATAAGATTTCTAAAAATAAAAAAATAAAGATAAAAAAAAATATTTTTTTGGACTTTTTAGATGAGATTTTTTGTAACCTTATTTTAACTAAATCTGAAAATTTAAAACAAATTTTTTTAAATTTCTATTTTAAAAATAACCTAAAATTAATTGTTAGCTTTCTTACTGGTAACATTAAATTTTCTCAGTTATTAAAAATAATATTCTCACTTCCTAAAATAGGGCTTACAATTTCTATGTTTCAGGTGATAAGAAAAAAAATCCTATCATGAAATTATTAGAGTTAAAAATTTTCATATCGATAAATCTTTTTTTAATTTTAATCTTATATTTTTCTAACAACTTTTTTTACTCAAACTTTTACTATCAAATTCTACTTTTTGCAGCTCCATTAATATGGCCAGGCCTTGCACATGGTAGTTTGGATTTACATACAGCCAGTAGGTATAGTCTTATAAAAAATAAGATATCTTTATTAATTTTTTTATTTGTTTATCTATTAATACCACTTATTTTTTTCTTTTTATGGCTAGATTTTCCTAATACTTTATTTGTTATTTTTTTAATTTTATCTGGGATGCACTTTGGAATAAGTGACAGATTAACAAATCAAAAAAAATTGAAACATCTAGAAGTTTTTATAAGAGCTTTAATAATCTTAATATTTCCAATAATTTTTCATCCCGAAGAAACAAACAGATTATTCAGTTTTTTTCTAGTAAATAATGAATTTTATTTTTATTTGTACAGTTTTAGTAATTATTTATTTTATTTCTTAATAATGGCTATTCCTTACTTTTTTTTTAAAATCTATTTAATTAAAAAAATAATTATAATTAGTGAGTTAATAGCTTTGATTTTTTGTTTCTTATATTTCAAACCACTAGTATCTTTTTTAATTTATTTTTGTTTTCTTCATTCAATAAGGCATTTAAATAATGAACAAATTAAATTTAAAATTTCTTTAAAAAAACTGATAATTAAAACTATTCCAATGACGTTAATTGTAATTATTCTCTTCTCTTCATCTGCTATTTATTTTGAAAATATAGATGATATTGGAAAAAAATTAAATTATTTTATAATAGCCTTATCCTCCTTAACTATTTCACATGTGCTTCTTATAAATTTTTTTAATAAAGATTAATCTGAATAAAACTTTGAATTGTTCAATGACTTAAACCACTTATATCTTTTTATTAAGAGTGACTCATTATCAACATTTCTTGGTAGCTTATAATGCTTGGGATCTTTTGAACATAATGTTCTTGTTTCAATATTAAGTCTTCTTCTGTGGCCAATTTTTGAACCATGAAGGTGATTACCTGAAAAAATTAAAATTTGTCCATAATCTAATTTAGTTGAAAAAATTTCCTCTTCTTTAGGTTTATAGGTTGAGACAGGTGTTGATTTAGACTTTTTCCCCTCTTTGTATAATTCATAATTCCATTTTGATGTATCATTCTTAGTTTTCCTATTAAAATAATTAGGAACAAAATATATTGTATTGTCAGTTGTTACATTATGAAGAGGTATCCACCAATTTATTTGATGTTGGAAGTTAGAAGCCCAAGTATCTCTGTGCAAAGTAGCTGGTTTTAAAAGTCCAGTAGGTTCTTGATTTAATGATGGATTAAATCTAAAAGTAATTCTATCGCAATATGTATCAACGACATCAAAACTGAGGTTTTGTAAAATCTTTTTAAATTTTTGTCTTATTTTATTAGATTCTTTAATATTTTTTTGAAATTTAACTATTTTCGTTTCATTAAAATCAATTGAATTATTAGAAATAAATTCATCTACAGACATTTTAAAAAATTCAAAAAAAATTTTTTTTATTGTTGATACCAAATCAAAAATTTTATTTGAATTTTGAAGAATTAAAATTTTTCCTTTAAAAAGATCTTTTTTAGCCCTAGATACATCAAAATTTTCTACAAGATAATTTTTTACAAATCTTTTTTTGATTTCCATAATAAGTTAATAATATATTATATATGAAATTTCTCTCTGAAAATATAGTTCTAAAACTTCTTGGACTTGAAAAAATTGATAGAAGTATTGTTATAAGTGATCCATCACAAAAAGATTGTCCGATGGTATTTATAAGTAAAGAATTTTCTCAGCATACAGGATATGGAATAAAAGAATCATTAGGAAAGAATTGTAGATTTCTTCAAGGTCCTGAAACAGAAGAAAACGATATTCAACAAATAAGGCTTGCTCTAAAATTAAAAAAAAGAATTACTATTGATATATTAAATTACAAAAAAAATGGGGAAAAGTTTTGGAATAGACTCAGAATTATACCAATTTTTGATGACAAAAAGCGATTAATTTATTTTGCAGGTGAGCAAAACCCAATACCACAAGAATCTGTTCGTAGGTATACTTTTAATAAAATTATTGACTAGACTCTCTATATTTATATTGTAGGTCAAGATATGACCCTCCCTCACATTGAAGAATATTTTCAGGACCTCGGTTGTCATTCACTCTTTTTTGGGAAATTAGAAATAGATTTTGATAATATAACGCCTGCCTTTCTTGAAGTGTCCATAAAGTTTTTTCGTCTAGATCGAAGCTGCGGTCAACGCTTTTCTGATAATGATGGATCATTTCATGAAGTATTATTGATTTATCGCATATGTTTTTTTCAGGTGATAAATTATCTCTTAAAAAAATTCCTTCATTCTTAACATAATATGCTTTCACTCTGCAATTTTTAGATGAATAACAGGCTTTTTTTGACATTTCACTTTTGGTTAACATAAAAATTTTAGGTGGGGCAACTTTTTCATTAAATTCAGTATTACCTATTATCCATGAAGTCAAAAAAGCTATTAGAGACTCAGATACCATTATTCTTCTATTAGGATGCTTCCGACTTTTTTTCCATCGGATAAGTCATAAATGAAAAGAAAATTTGATTTTTTAAAGCTATCAAACACATGAATGTAAATTTTTCTATCGTTTATATCAAAAGATTGCATTTCTTGATATTGGTTTAATTTAGGAAAAATTTCTATGTTTTCAACAGGTTTATTAATATTATTATTATATTTTTTTATTATTACAAAAACTATAATAGAAATTAGTAGTACAATTAATATTGCAAAAAAAATTACTATAGACTTTAGGAATTTACTCATTGAATGATTATATAAAAATTTTAATATCAAGCAATGATTTGGGTGAAAGAGTTGACCTTCTAATCTCCAAAAAAATTGAAAATCTATCTAGAAATAGAATACAGAACCTTATTCTTGACAGTAAAGTTTTATATAACAAAAAAAAAGTTTGCAATAGATCACTTCTTATAAAAGAAGAAGGCTGTATTGAGATAAATATTCCCAAACCTAGTAATCTAAATATAAAACCTCAAAAAATGGATTTAAATATTCTTTATGAAGACAAAGACTTAATTGTTATAAATAAAAAAGCAGGAATAGTGGTTCACCCGGGAGCTGGAAAACAAGAAAAAACTCTTGTAAGTGGATTAATTGAACACTGTAAAAATTCTTTATCCGGAGTCGGAGGGGTGTTAAGACCTGGTATTGTTCACAGAATTGATAAAATGACAAGTGGAGTACTTGTAATTGCAAAGAATGATGAAACACATAATAAATTATCTGAACAATTTAGAGAAAGAGTTGTTCAAAAAAAATATATTTGTTTTACTTGGAATAGCCTAAATTTACCTAAAGGCATTATTGACAAAAATATAAATAGATCAAAATTTAACAGAAAAAAAATGACTGTTTGTCAAAAAAATGAAGGCAAACAAGCAATAACTGAATATGAACTAAAAAAAAAGTTTGATTTTGATGGTATTTCAATATGTTTTTATGAATGTAAGCTTCTTACAGGGAGAACGCATCAAATAAGGGTTCATTTCAGCCATATGCAAACTCCTCTTTTGGGAGATGATATTTATAAAAAAAATGTAAATACTGCAAATTTGCCATTTGATGTTAAAAATTTAATAGAAGAGGATTTCATTTTAAAAAAAAGACAAGCATTACATGCAAAATCATTGGAATTTTTTCATCCTAAAAAAAAAAAAAATATGTTTTTTGAGGCTGAAATACCTATAGATTTAAAAAAATTGCTAAATTCATTAGTAAAAACAGTTACTTAAATAATTTTTGATAAATTAACAGTTTGTTCATCTTATGTTCATTTTTCGCTTGAAATTTTAAATAGTAATATTATTATAACTTTATGAATTATAAAATAGACTCAAATATTGCTAGATCACTTAATCAGAATGACATATCTTCTTATCTGAAAGGTATTAACAAATTTCCTCTACTCACACACAAAGAAGAAATTGAATTAGCTAATAATTGGATAAAAAGAAAATGTTTTAAATCCGCACATAAACTTACTAATTCACATCTTAGATTAGTTGTTAAAATTTGCATGAAATTCAGAGGCTATGGACTTCCACTTGCTGAACTGATTTCAGAGGGTAACATTGGTCTTATCCAATCTTTAAATAGATTTGATCCAAAAAAAGGATTTAGACTTTCAACATATGCTATGTGGTGGATTAGAGCCTCTATCCAGGAGTTTATTCTTCATTCTTGGTCTTTGGTAAAAATTGGAACTACAGCAGCCCAAAAAAAGCTATTCTTTAACCTTCGCTCTCTGAAAGGAAAATTAAAAGCACTAGATGATGGTGACCTTCCACCTGAACTTGTTACAGAAATTGCAGGCCGGCTTCAGGTTTCCGAAAATGATGTCATCAGTATGAACAGAAGAATGTCTGGTCATGATCAATCATTAAATAACCCTTTTTCAGCTGAAAATGATGAGGAATGGATTAACAGTCTTGTTGATGAAAATGATAATCACGAAAATAAATTCATTAACAAACAAGAACTTTCTCAAAGAAAAGAAATGCTAGAAGTGGCACTGAATGATCTTGATGAGAGAGAAAGGTTCATAATCACTCAAAGAAGATTGGTCGATGATCCACTCACCTTGGACGAACTGAGTAAATCCTTTGGGATTTCTAGAGAGAGAGTAAGACAGGTTGAAGCTAAAGCTTTTGAAAAACTGAAAAAGCACGTAAAAAATATCGATTATAAAGCCAAAAATTTTAGTTAATAAACGGATTTTTAACCAGAATTGTGTCTTCGCGCTTTGGACTCGTGGATAACAATGAAACTTGTACCCCAAGTAGCTCTTCAATCCTTCTAACGTACTTTATTGCCAATGGCGGAAGATCTGTCCAAGATCTTGCTCCTTGAGTTTTTTCTAACCAGCCCTTGTGAGTTTCATAAATTGGTTTTACCTTTTTTTGGTCTGCTTCGGATAAAGGGAAATAATCAATCTTCTTTCCATTTAATTTATATCCAGTACATATCTTTATTTCTTCAAAGCTATCTAAAACATCTAATTTTGTAAGAGCTATTCCATCTATACCTGAAACATTAATAGAATGTCTTAGAATTACTGCATCAAACCACCCACACCTTCTTTTACGACCTGTTACTGTTCCAAACTCATTACCAATTTCTCCAAGTTTCGTTCCAGTTTCACAATTTAATTCAGTTGGAAACGGTCCTCCCCCTACTCTAGTAGTATAAGATTTTACTATTCCTAGAATAAAGCCAATTTGTTTTAAAGGTATACCCGTCCCAGTGGATGCATTACTTGGAATAGTATTTGAAGAGGTTACATAAGGGTAAGTTCCATGATCAACATCTAAAAGAATACCTTGCGCACCCTCAAATAATATTTTTTTCCCTTCAATTTTTGCTCTTTCAATTATAGGTTGAGTTCGTTTCACATATTTCATTATTGATCTTTTAAAAGAATTAATTTCATTCATTATTTGTTTAAATGTTAGTGGGGTGGATTTCAATCCAGCAAGTATGGTGTTGTGGTAATCTAAAATATTTTTAATTTTTTCACTCAAAATAAAGTTATCCTTTAAATCTCCAAACCTTATAGCTCTTCTACCTATTTTGTCTTCATAAGCTGGGCCAATACCTCTGCCGGTAGTACCAATTTTATTTTTTCCTTTTCTATCTTCTCTAATTTTATCAATACTTCTATGGAAACTAAAAATTATAGATGCATTTTCTGAGATAATTAAATTTTTTGGTGTTATAGAAATTTTATGGTTTTTTAAATCATTTATTTCGTCTAAAAGTGCATGTGGGTTTACCACAACTCCGTTTCCGATTATTGAGATAGTTTTTTTTCTAATAATTCCTGAGGGAATTAGACTCAAAGCAATTTTTTTTTTTTTTACTACAATGGTATGGCCTGCATTATTACCACCCTGAAATCTAAAGACAATATCTGCTTGACTTGACAACCAGTCAACAATCTTTCCTTTTCCCTCATCTCCCCATTGAGCACCAACTACTGTAACATTTCCCATAATTAATCCAATTTATATATATGCTTATCAAAAAAGTAAAAGTTACACTGGTGTTTTTTTGCCTCATTGATCATTTTGTTTTTACTTTGTAAATTAAGAGCCTGAAGTGTAACAAAGCCTTTATTTTGAAGATTCTTTTTTTCATTAATTTCGATATTTATTGGTACATATATTTTTTTTTGTGGGCTAAACTTCAATAGTGATTCATTAACTAATGACTCCGTAAAACCAGAGAATCCAATACAATTTTCTTCAGAGACTTTGTAATTACCTCCTCTAAATAATTCTTTAAGATTTTCGGAGAATACCTTAAATGCAACACCTGTGTGGTAATCAGAGTCATCTATTTCCAAGGGATCAATATAGACTTCGATATCTGGAAAATTTATTGTTATTTTCTGGACAATTTTTATAAAAGTATTAATTTCTTTTTGAACAAATTTTGTAAATTTAATCTGTTTTAATTGTTTTAATTTTTCTCTCGCAGAACCCACAGAATCTATAAGATTATCAGAAATTTCTTTTAATTTATTAGATATTTTTTCCAAGTCTGTTGGATTCTTATTTTTAAACTTTTGTTTAATTAAATTAAGTTGTGTATTAGAGAGACTAAAATCTTTTTCAATTGAAGATATTAAAGTAGGCATTGTAAAGTTAAAAAAAAAGTTTTTAATCTTTAATGATTTTAAAGTTTCTGAAATCAAACCAATTATTTCACTCTCACAATTATTATTCTTTGTTCCAATTATTTCTGAACCAATCTGTATCGCCTGTCTTGACAAATTTAAGTTTGTATTATTAACTTTTAAAATATCACCACAATAACAAATTTTCAGTGGCCTAGGTAAATCTATTAATGAGCCACTAGAAATTCTTGCAATTTGTACCGTAATATCCGTTCTTAGTCCCATCATTTTTTGAGAGATAGGGTCTAACACTCTAAATGAATCAGATTCTTCATTATTGTTTAACAAAAAAAAAAGGGTGCTTTCAAATTCTAAGAGTGGAGGTTTTACAAGAACAAAACCATTCTTTTGCATTAATTGGATAAAAATAGAATTTATTTTATCTTCTTTTAGCGCCAACTCAGGCAAGCTGTCTCTAAATCCCTCTGGTAAAAGTTGGTTTTTCACATTATCACTTAAAATTATTAAAACACCAATCTAGCCAATTTGTAAGAGCAATCAAATCATTTTTTTTTATATTTGAACCATTCCAAATTCTTACACCGGGTTGAGCTTTTCTGTAATTCTCAATGTCATAGGCAATATTATTTTTAGAAAGATAAGTAAACATTTTTTTAAAATTAAATTTTTTTTTGAATACAAAATAACTTGGAGTCAATGCCCTCAATTTTTGGCTTTTACAAAAAAAACCCAAAAAGTTATTATTCATACTCCATTTTTCTAAAACTAATCTGTTATCTAAGCAAATCCTTTTACTCTCCTTTAATCCACCTCTTTGCAAAAAAATGTCAAGGCAAAGATCAAAATCAGAAATAGACAGAAGAGAAGGTGTATTAACCACAAAATCATGATCATAAATTGATAAGATTTTTGGAATTTTTCTTTTTTTAAGTTTTTTTAAAGCTTTTGGGCTCATGACTATTATACCATTTTGAGATTCTGATCCCAGAGCTTTTTGCCAGGAAAATACAGAAACATCAATTTTTGTCCATGGCAAATCATCAATAAAGACAGCCGAAGTAACATCAGATATGACTAACCCCTCATGTTTTTTATCAATAAAATTTACATTATTGATAGTCATACCATTGGATGTTCCAGTCCAAACAAAAATAATATCATTTTGTAACGGAATATTTTCTAGATTAGGTAGAACACCATTTAGATTTTTTCTTACGTCAATTTTCAAATCTAGTTTTTTTAGATCTTGATACCAAACTTCTCCCCAATGATCATAAATTATTGCTGTAACAACCTCTTCACCAAGTAATGACCAAATTACTGATTCCATAGCTCCAGTACATGATCCGGGGAATAAAAAAACCTGAAAATCTCTTGGAATATTTAAAATATTTTTTAGTTTTAACAAAATATTTTCAATGTAATTTTTTACATCACTTGATCTGTGGTATCTACCAAGAAATTTTGTACTTAGTTTTTTTATAGACCACTCATCAGGTTTCTTAGTTGGCCCTGAAGAAAAATTTGGAGATTTAGGCTTGGTCAGTTTAAATGGTTTCATAAATCATAAAAAAGAGGAAATGTAACAAAAAAAACGAACCAGCACAAAACCGTAAGTGGTAAACCAAATTTTACATAATCAATAAATTTATAGTGACCAGGCCCCATAACTAAAAGATTTGTTTGATATGCTAATGGTGTAGCAAATGAAGTATTAACAGCAAAAATCAGAGCGATTGCAAAAACTTTGGGATCAACATTTATTTTTTGGGCAATATCTATGGCAATTGGAGCAAATAAAACAGCACATGCATTATTTGAAATAAAATTTGTTGTTATGGAAACTAACATATAAAAACAAAGTAGAATAATTAAAGTTGAAGAACCATCTAAAATATTTATAAGGGTTTGAGATAAAAAGTTAGCAGTTCCAGTGACTTGAATGACACTTCCTAATGCAAGTGATGTTACAATCAATAATAGTAAATTATTATCGACACTTCTAATAACCTGCCTTATTGAAAGAACTTTAAAAATAATCATAGAAACAACTCCAAGAAGAGAAGCAACAACAAGAGGTAATATTTTAAATGCTCCTAGAAGAATAACTGAAGAAAAAATATACATTGATTTTTTAGATATATCTTTAGATGATAATTCTGAGGTCGCCCATTCCATTGGAAGCAGGTCACTTTGGGTTCTGAGAGCCTTGATTGAATCTTTATCTCCTTGAATTAAAAGAGTATCACCAGGTTCAAGAGGTAATTCACTTACATTGCTCGTAATTATCTTTGATTTTCTTTGGAGTCCAATTACAAAACAATTGTACCTATACCTAAAGCTCACATTTTCAATAGTGTTCCCGACTAAGCTTGAAGAAGGGGTAACCATTGCCTCTGTTATCATTTGATTTTTATTTTCATTTTCATCATTCTCTTCAAATGTATCAATAGATCCTATTTTTTGAGATAAAATACTAGTTAGTTGTTCTCTAGATGTTGAAATTACTAATATATCTCCCTCATCTAGAATAAATCCATAGGGGTTTTGTTCCGCATGTTCTCCTCTCTGAATCATTAAGATTTTAGACTGTTCTAATTCCTTTAAATTTGTATCTTTAATAGTTTTACCTATGAGGCTTGAATTTTTATTTAAAACTATTTTTGTTATGAACTTATTTTTACTATTTTCTACAAGTTGATTAGAAATAGGTGATCTATCTTTAAGTAAAATCTTTGAAAAAAAGATTAAATAAAACAAACCTGAGATCGCTATCACAAGACCAGGTAAAGCAAATTCAAAAAAATCAATCTCTATCTTGGCATAATTGTATAGAGAATTAGATACTAATAAATTTGTACTCGAACCCACAATTGTAATCATTCCTCCTAAAATCGCTGCAAAGCTCAAAGGCATTAAAAACCTTCCAACAGAATAATTGAGATTTTTAACAATAGCTTGAATTATTGGAATAAAAATAATTACAACAGGTGTATTATTAATGAATGCACTTAACAAAAGAACGAATAAAAGTGTAATAAAAATAATTAATTTTGTATTGTTAGAAAAAAAACCCAAAAAGTTTGATATAAAACCGTTTAGCACTCTTGTTTGAACAACTCCTTGGCCCAGAATTAAAAGTGAAATAACTGTAATTAAAGATGTATTGCTAAAACCACTTAAAATATTTTGAGGACTAAGAAGGTTTTGCCCATCATCGTCTTTAAAAGGGAAAATTGAAAAAAAAATTAGTAAGAATGTTAAAATCACTATTGATTTAAATACCATTGAGAATTTATCAATTGCATAGAAAATCATGCTAGATACTACTATCAGCAAGCTTAAAAAAATAAATTGATTGTTCTCTAGATCAAACATAATTTAGGGAAATTTAAATATATCTATTTTTTTAAAAATTTAAACATTATAATAAAAAGGATTTATTAAATTTTTAAATGTTAGACAAAGTAAAACAATCTCACCAGAAAAATAAAATAAAGGACGAACCTCTTAATAAAAGTTTTCCAAGATCAAAAAAAATTTATACTAAGAGTTTAATCTTTCCGTCAGTAAATGTTGGAATGAGAGAAATTTCACTCGATGATAACGATATTAAATCCATTACCACCTATGATACCTCAGGTCTATACACTGATCCAAAATATGAACATAACTATGATAATGGCCTTAAAGAAATAAGAAAGTCATGGATAAAAAAAAGAGAAGGCTTGATTACAAGTGTTAAAACTAAGTTAAATTTCCTTAAAGAATCTAAGGTTGTTGAAAAATTTCCTTCTACAAAAAAAATATCTTTAAAAAAAAAACTAATAATCAAATTACTCAACTTTTTTTTGCAAGAAACAATATTATTACTGAAGAAATGGAATATTGTGCCATTAGAGAAAATGAGGGACGAGAGAAACTAATTGGAAAACGATTTAAAAAAGAAGACTTGGTTTCAGCTGAGTTTGTTAGAAGTGAAGTTGCATCTGGAAGAGCTATCATTCCTTCAAATGTAAACCATACTGAGCTAGAGCCAATGATAATAGGAAAAAATTTTCTTGTGAAAATTAATGCAAACATTGGTAATTCTGCTGTCTTATCAAGTGTTTACGATGAAGTTGAAAAACTTTTATGGGCCATAAAATGGGGTAGTGATACGGTTATGGATCTTTCAACAGGTGAGAATATTCATGAAATAAGAGAATGGATAATTAGAAACTCTCCAGTACCAATAGGGACTGTGCCAATTTATCAAGCTCTTGAAAAAGTAGATGGAATAGCCGAGGATTTAAATTGGGATGTATTTAAAGAAACGTTAATTGAACAAGCAGAACAGGGTGTCGATTATTTCACCATACATGCAGGCGTAAGACTTCATTACATACCACTTACAGCTGAGAGACTTACAGGAATTGTTTCGCGAGGTGGATCAATTATAGCTAAATGGTGTTTAGCTCACCATAAAGAAAACTTCCTATATTCTAATTTTGAAGAAATATGTGAAATAATGAAATCATATGATGTTAGCTTCTCTTTAGGTGACGGACTTCGTCCAGGATCAATTCATGATGCTAATGATATATCTCAATTTTCTGAGTTAGAAACACTTGGTGAACTAACTGATGTTGCATGGAAAAATAATGTCCAAGTCATGATTGAAGGTCCTGGTCATGTTCCAATGCAGAAAATTAAAGAAAACGTAGAAAAGCAAGAGTCAATTTGTAAGGATGCTCCATTTTATACACTAGGTCCTCTGACAACAGATATTGCTCCAGGTTATGATCACATTACTAGTGCAATTGGTGCCGCAATGATTGGTTGGTATGGAACCTCGATGCTTTGCTATGTTACGCCGAAGGAACACCTTGGACTACCTGATAAAAATGATGTTAAAATAGGAGTAATTACCTATAAAATTGCTGCTCATGCTGCTGATCTTGCAAAAGGTAACAAAGGAGCTTACTATAGAGATTATATACTCTCAAAAGCAAGATTTGAATTTAGATGGAGAGATCAATTTAATATTTCGTTAGATCCAGAAACAGCAGAAAAATATCATGACCAGACTTTACCTGCAGAAGGTGCTAAGGTTGCACATTTCTGTTCGATGTGTGGCCCTAAATTTTGTTCAATGAAAATATCTCAAGAAATTAGAGAAACCAGCGAAAAGGGAAAAAAAGAGATGTCCAAAAAATTTAAGGACCTTGGAAGCGAGATTTACCTAAAAAATTAATTTTAAATTAATGGACCATATTCAACATTTAATTTTGGTGATCGGTCAATTTGCTTATTTATAAATTTGTGTGATTTTCTCAATGATTCCATCAAAGAATGGCCCTTTGCTAAATATATTGTGAGAGAAGAAGAAAACACACAACCTGAACCATGTGTAGAGTTAGTTATTTTTTTTTTTGACTTTACTTCGTAAATTTTACCGTCTATTTCAACATAATCGATACAGTGATTTGTAACTGAGTCTCCACCAGTTATTATAAATTTACAACTATATCTCTCTTTTAAAAATTTATAAATTTTTTGAATATCTATATTTTTTTTTTTCTGACCAATTAAGGCCCTTGCTTCATTTATATTAGGAGTAAATATTGGATCTAACTCCGAAAAAATTTCATGAATTTTTTGAAACTCTGACAACTTACAAAATTTTTTTTTGTTTGTGGATTGTATAATTGGATCAATGACAATTGGAATTTTTTTTTTAAAATTTTTTAAAAAATTAAAAATAATTTTTGCTGTAGAAATTTTGTTCACTAACCCTACTTTTACACCGTCAATTTTATACTCTTCAGAGGAGGCTTTTAGTTGGGACTTTAAAATATGGTTAGGAACATTAAATAATTGTGTAAAGCTTTTTGAATTCTGTGACGTTATGATGGTAACTGCTGATAGACAATAAACACCAAGAATACATGAAGTTTTAATATCAGCCTGAATTCCTGCACCAGAGGTATTATCTGTACCAGCTATTGTTAGTATGGTAGTAAGTTTTTTAACCATCTAACTTATTCACTAAATTCCCTAAAATACTTAACACTTTATTTACTTCATTTTTATTTTTTGATTGGACCATAATTCTCAATAAATTCTCTGTACCAGATTTTCTAATAAGACAATCCAAATCTTTGTATTTTTTTTTTATATTTTGTAAAACGTTGGTCTTCTCCAAATTTTTAATTATTTCTTCACTGTTATTTTTAGTTTTAATATTTAAAAGTTTTTGTGAACTTTTAACAAATAGCTTTTCAGTTAATGTTGATAGCTTAATCTTTTGTTCACTTATAATGTTAATAATAAACATTGCAGTAAGTATACCATCACCACAATATCCATTATCTGAAAATATTACATGACCTGATTGCTCTCCACCTAAAATTATCTTTGCTTTCTTCATTTTTTGAATGACATATCTATCACCCACTTTTGTAAGGTAAAGTCTTATTTTTGATTTATGTAAAAATTCTCTAAAACCTATATTGCACATATAGGTACTTACTATTGATTTAATTTTATAATTTTTTTTAAATTTATGATACTTCGCAATTGCAGCTATTATTATATCACCATCTAATATATTACCCTTTTCATCCGATATAATAACTCTATCAGCATCACCGTCGAAAGAAAGACCTATATCCGCCGAGCTTTGCTTTGTTAATTTAGAAATTCTATTTGGATGCATTGCACCGCAGTTTTTATTTATATTTTTCCCATTTGGCGCAGAGGAGTATTTAATTACATCGCAACCTATTTCTTCAAAAAATTTAGGGGCAATTTCAGATACTGAGCCATTTGCACAGTCTAGCACTATTTTAACTTTAAATTTTTTTTTTGAAAATTTTTCTAAGATTTCTTTTTTATAGTTTTTAAACTCTAAAACTTTATTAACAATTTTTTTTTTTTTGGTTACCCTGGGTTTAACAGTAAGGGAATCTAAAATTTTTTCTATTTTTACTTCTTCTTTATCATTTAATTTTTCTCCATTTTTTTTAAAAATTTTAATTCCATTATCATAATAAGGGTTATGTGAGGCAGAAATCATTATACCATAATCGTATTTAAAAAAATTTGTGTAAAAAGACAATATTGGGGTTGATACAACTCCAATAAAATCAGTTTTTATATTAACGAAATCAAACCCATTAAATAGTGCATTTTCTAATTGAGAACATGACAATCTAGTATCTTTCCCAATTAATATATTTCTTACATTTTTTTTTGATTGGGCTAAAGAAATTGCTAATTTAAAAAAAAATGATTGAACAATTGGGAAATTTCCAACTTTTCCTCTAATACCATCAGTACCAAAATATTTTTTTTTATTTTTCATTCAGCTTTTTAAAGACTTCTATTGCTTGGTTTGTCTCTTTTACGTCGTGTACTCTGTGAATTTGTATACCATGCATAAGGGCATTAATTGTAGATGAAAGTGTTCCACCTATCCTTTTTTTTGGATCAGAATTCTTATCAATAACGGATATAAATCTTTTTCTAGAAACACCCAACATTATAGGACACCCTAATCCATGAAAAATTGAAAGATTTTTTAATAATGAAATATTCTGATAAAAGTCTTTTCCAAAACCAATACCAGGGTCAATTATTATATTTTCTTTTTGAATACCTTTTGACTCGCAAAATTTAATACGTTCTTCCAAATAATCATAAACATCTAAAGTAACATCAGCATATTTATTTTTTTTCATCATATTCTTTGGTGTTCCAGGCATATGCATCAAAATTACTGGAATTTTATGCTTGGAAACGATTTCCACACTTCTTTTATCATTTTTTAAAGCACTAACATCATTTATTATTTTAACTCCACTTGATATTCCCAACTCCATGGTTGTGGAATTACGAGTATCAAGAGAAACGTTGATTTTTTTATGCTCTAACAATTGGAGTGTTGGTAAAATTCTTAATGCTTCATCTGTAGGATTAACTTTTGTAGCACCTGGTCTTGTCGATTCACCACCAACATCTATAAAATCTGCTCCGTCTTTAATCATTTGAGCAGATTTTTTGTAATTTTCTAATGTAATCAAGTTATCACCACCATCAGAAAAACTATCTGGTGTAATATTCAATATAGAAAAAATTAGCGATTCTTTTTCTTTTTTAAAAAACTTTTTATTATTTAGAATATTCTTTTTTTTTTTTAAAATTTTATCTAATAAAAAAATAATATGTTTGTCTTTTTCAAAATTTTTATAAAAATTTTTAACTTTAAAAAATGATCTATTTATTTTTTTTTCTTCACTGTAAATTAATTCTAAACACGTGTAGAAGTTTTCATTAATTTTTATAGCTTCGTTTTTTTTCGAAAGAGAATATCCCTGTTCTTTAGGAAGAAAGCCAAAGGGTTTGATATAATATTTTCTGTCAGCTTTCAAATGAATTATGTTAAAAAGATTTTAAATCAAGACAACGCAGGTTTAGGGTTTAAACCTCCAATCTTACCCTTTTTTTTGTTGTCATCAACAGGTAAAGATGTTTTTATACCAGACGACTTTTTATTTTGACTATCTTTATTTTTTAATTTACCTTTTTTTATTAATTGATCTACATCTTCTCCAGATAAAGTTTCGAATTCAAGTAGACATTTTGCAAGATTATGAAGATGTTTTATATGCTTTTTTAATATTTTCCTAGCATGATTTTCAGCTTCATCTATTAAGTTTCTAATTTCTTTATCAATAAGTTTGGCTGTTTCATCGGACATACTTTTTCTTTGTGTCACCGATCTACCGAGAAATACGTCTTCCTCATTCTCTGAATATCTTAAAGGACCTAAAACATCACTCATACCCCATTCTACAACCATAGATCTAGCCTTTTGGGTTGCCTGTAGGATATCGTTAGAAGCACCAGAAGTGATATTATCTTTACCAAAAATAATCTCTTCAGCTACCCTTCCCCCGAACATCATAGACAACTTAGCTTTCATTTCAGTTTTGGTTTCTGAATATTTGTCTCTTTCTGGAAGATTCATAGTTACACCAAGAGCCCTGCCACGAGGAATAATAGTAACTTTATGAAGTGGGTCATTACCCGGAGTAAATATTCCAACTAAGGCGTGCCCAGCCTCGTGGTATGCAGTTAATTCTTTTTCCTTCTGAGTCATGACCATCGACCTTCTTTCAGCTCCCATCAGCACTTTATCTTTAGCATCTTCAAAATCAAGCATGGTAACTAGTCTTTTATTTCTTCTGGCTGCTAGTAAAGCAGCCTCATTAGACAAATTCGCGAGGTCTGCCCCTGAAAATCCTGGGGTTCCTCTAGCAATAACTGAAATGTCAACATCAGGAGCCAAAGCAAGCTTCCGTGTATGAACAGATAGGATTTTACTTCTTCCTTGAATATCAGGGTTAGGTACAACCACTTGTCTGTCAAACCTACCAGGTCTTAGAAGTGCTGGATCAAGCACATCTGGACGGTTGGTTGCTGCTATCAAAATTACCCCTTCGGTGGCATCAAAACCATCCATTTCCACAAGCAGTTGATTTAAAGTTTGTTCCCTCTCATCATTACCACCTCCCAAACCAGCTCCTCTATGCCTACCAACAGCATCAATTTCGTCTATAAAAATTATGCAGGGTGCATTTTTTTTTCCTTGCTCAAACATATCCCTGACTCTGCTCGCACCAACCCCAACAAACATTTCGACAAAGTCTGAACCCGATATTGAAAAGAATGGAACATTTGCTTCTCCGGCGATAGCTCTGGCTAATAGAGTTTTTCCAGTACCAGGTGGGCCTACCAAAAGAGCACCTTTTGGAATTTTTCCTCCTAATCGCTGGAACTTTGATGGATCTTTCAAAAATTCAACAATCTCCTCGAGTTCTGCTTTTGCTTCATCTATACCTGCAACATCTTTGAAGGTAACTTTATCTTTATTCTCATTTAAAAGTTTAGCTCTTGATTTACCAAAGCCCATGGCTCGTCCAGTACCTGACTGCATTTGCCTCATAAAAAATATCCAAACTCCAATAAGTAATAGCATAGGGAACCATGAAATGAGTACATCGAATAAGCCAGGTGAATTTTTTTCAATAGGCTGAGCAATAATCTCTATCTTATTTTTTTCTAATTTATCAATTAAACCTAAATCATTAGGAGAGTAAGTTGAAAAATTTGAACCATCGTTATACTTACCAACAATATTATTTCCTCTAATTTCAACGCTTGCTACAGAACCATTTTTTACATCATTCAAGAAATTTGAATAAGATATGTTCTTAATAGTTGTGGAAGGAGTATTGTTATTGTAAAAGTCAATTACAAGAAAAACAAGAAAGCCAATTAATAACCATATAGCTAGGTTTTTCAAAAAAGTATTATTCATAAATCCTATATAATTATATACATAAAAAACTCAATTAATATTTAAAAAAAATTTTTCCTGGTCAAAGGAATTGTTGGTTTAAAAAAACATTCTATACCTAATTTTTTAAGTTTTAAACTTTCAGTAAAAAAAGGAATTAAAAATTCATTTTGACATTTAATAACAGGAAGAGACCTTAATATTTGAAAGTTACCTTTACATCCTTGTAAATTAATCTTGTTCCTGAGTTTAACCCAATTTAAAGAGTCAATATTTTTACATTGAATATCCTGTTTTCTAGAGTAAATTAAAAATCTATGATCCCAAATAAGACAGTTACCTTTAGATACAGAAATGGTTTTGTTAGATTTTAAGATTTCTCTGCAAAAAAACATATTATTTCCTCGAGTTGAAACAATTACACCGTGCAAAGTAACTTTCAACCCACTGTTTTCAGAAATTTTTTCAATTAAAAGTCTTAATGATTTTTTTTTCGGTGGATATATTTTTCCAGCTGTTGTAGTTAAAATCTTTTTAAGAACTTCAACTTTTAAATCAAAATTCAGATTTAAAAAATTTTTCTTATTCACTTCAAACGCACCATATTCATAAAATTTGATATTTAGAAAAAAAAATTTACAAATTTTTTTTTCTAAACTTTCGTTTTCTACTCTTTTTTTACAAAATTCCTTGCCTAGTAATTTTAGTTTTTTTTTTTTTTTTTTTTTCAATTCATCTCTAATTCTTGGTCTTTCAAATTTAAAATTCAAATTACTTGAATCATTAAACCAACTTAATCCATAGAATTTACATGTTGATACAAGTCTTTCTTTATTAAATTTTAAAAGTGGTCTAATGATTTGAACATTATCCAATATCTTTTTTTTAGGTATTGCTGATAGGCCCAAAGATGATGATCCTCTTTTTTTTCTCATAAAAAATGTTTCAAAATTATCATCGTCATGGTGAGCCGTGACAAGATGAATGATTTTCATTTTCTTACTTAAGTCAATAATTTTTTTATATCTAGCTTCTCGAGCATTACTCATGTTTAATTTTACAGAGTCTTTTCGATCCCAGTTTAAAATTATGCAATTAATTCCTAGGGTTTTAATCATTTTTTTTAAAAAGTTTGCTTCAACTGATGATTCTTTTCTAATTTTGTGATCAAAATGAAAAACAGTTATTTGACCTGACTTTCTGTGTATTAAATTTTTCATTAACATCAATAAAGCAATGCTATCTGGACCACCAGATATACATAACCCTACATGTGGTTTGTTTTCTAAAATAAAATTAGAATTGAATTTTAAATTAAATTCTTTTTGGGATATTTCCTTTTTCACAAAACCCTATTCCTTGGGGCATTTTAATTTTTTTATTTCGTTTGCAGCCCTATCTAAAACATTTTTGGGCGCGTCTTTATATTTAATCTCTAGTTCATACAAAACATTGCATGCCTCATTGTTTTTTTTCAAGTTTGAAAATGATAACCCTAACTTTAAGAGGTTGTCTGGGCCTTTAATTGATTCAGGGTAATTCTTAAGGCCTTCTCCAAATTCTATGATAGCTTTCTCAAAATTTTTTTGAGCATAATGCACTTCACCCAACCAATACTGGATGTTGGGCATTAAATCTTCAGGATTTAATTCTTTTAAAATCTCTAATTCTTTTTGAGCCTCTACATATTTACTTGCCCATAAAAGTTTTATCGCACTTTCATATTTTTTTTTAATTTCAGGTTCTGAGAGTTTTTGATTGAAGGATGGTTTAGGTTCTTCACTTGATTTTACATCATCAATCGAAGTTTTTTTTAAATCAATGGTACTATTTTGTAAATTAAGCTTATTTTCAACATTTGACTTTCTAAGTTCATTTTCTTTAAGATTGGTTAATTTATTCTCTAGATCAGAGATTCTTGATTGAAATTCAGAATTTATTAAATTTAGTTTTTCATCTAGACTATTGATTTTATTCTGTAATTCCTCAATTATTCCATAGTTTAATCTATTTTTAGTCTCTAAATCGTCAAATCTTTTTTCATTTCTTGAAATATACCCCGAGGAAATTGATTTTTCAAAGGCCTCAACTTTACCTTTTTGAAGATCATATATATTCTTTTCTAATCTATCTATTCTGTCTAAAAGATCATCAGCATCAATTTCTTGTGCTAAAACATAGTTTGAAAAAAATGTCACAAGAAAAAAAAATAATGTAAGTAAAATTTTTGACATAAAAAAAGGGGGCTAGTCAAAAACTAGCCCCCATTGCAAAGGATAACATTTTCTTTAATTAAGACTAGTTAGTTACTTCCAACAACTGTAACAGCTCTTCTGTTTTCAGCCCAAGACTCTGAAGTGCTTCCGTCAGCAGCCGGTCTTTCTTTACCATAACTAATAACAGTAATTCTACCACTCTCAACTCCAAGTGAAACTAAAAAATCCCTGACAGAATTAGCTCTTCTTTCTCCAAGAGCTAAGTTATATTCTCTTGTACCACGCTCGTCGCAATGACCCTCAACTATCAATTGAAAACCTGGAGTAGATTTGAGCCAGTTAGCTTGACTTTCTAATACATAAGCTGCAGCTGAAGATATATTATATTTATCTGTTTCAAAATATATTCTATCACCAATTTCATTTTGAAGGTAAGCTTGAAGATTAGCTTGTTTTGAATCTCCGTATTCATAAGATGGTGAGTCAGAAGATGTAGATGAGCCGCCGATTGTTTCACATCCTGAAATGAATAGAATTCCGGCTAATAGTAATGATAGATAATTTTTTTTCATTTGTTAGATCCTTTGATATTAATAAATATTGCTAATTACTACCTTTTTACAATCTGTTGGAAGATAAGTCAACGATTTCATTGAAACAAATTTCAAATAAATGACTTATAAAAAAAACTATATGTAACTATTTATTGTAAACTTTTATCGTACAAGAACCGGCACAATCTATATGATCATGTGTTGGCATAGACTCAAAAGTAGTGTCTGAAAAGAGTGCATCTCTTCCAACAGCCTTTTGATCATCGAATATACCACTATAAGTGAAATCATCCATGGATCCGCAAGATGAAAGAATTAGCATTCCAATTAACAGCATTAGAGATTTTAATTTCATATGAACTTACCCTTTATGTTTTATTATATTTACAGTTTAAAAACTAATAAGTCAATGGCATGATTTTTTTTTTTAAGGAAGCAAACCTGACCATGCAGGGTCTGAGGCATCGGAGGGTGTAATCAACTCTCTTAAATTTACACCAGTTAAATCAATCAATTTAATTCTTGGAGGAGTAATTTTACCACTTGATAATCTTCCTTGGCTGTAAAAACTTAAAACTCTTCCATTTGGCGACCAAGTAGGTCCTTCAACTAAGTAAGATTTGTAAACAACTCTTTCTCCTTTTCCATCAGTGAACATTACACCAATATAAAATTCTCCATTTAAAAACTTTGTGAAAGCAATCAAGTCACCCCTAGGAGACCAAACCGGTGTTGCATATTTACCTTTTCCAAAACTAATTCTTTTGATTTTTTTTGTTTTAAGATTCATAACATATATTTTTTGACTGCCACTCCTATCAGACTCAAAAGTAATAAAGTCGCCATCTGGAGAGTATGATGGAGCGGTATCAATACCATTATATTTTGTTAGTCTGGATATCTTTTGTGTTTTTAAATTCATTTCATAAATATCAGTATTACCGTTTCTAGCTAGACTCATAACAAGTTTTTTACCATCCGGCGAATATCTTGGACTAAATGTCATACCTGGAAAATCTCCCAAGACTTTCTGAGACCCTGAGGAAAGATCTAAAATAAAAATTCTGGGTATCTTATTATTATATGATAAATATGCAATCTCTTGTGCTGCAGGAGAAAAACGTGGAGTTAACGCAAGATATGAACCGTCAGTTAAAAATTTATGATTCTCTCCATCCTGATCAACTATAGCCAACCTTTTTTTTCTAGTACTCTTTGGACCTGATTCAGAAATATAAACTATTCTGCTATCAAAATAACCTGATTCTCCTGTTATTCTTTTGTAAATTACATCCGAAATCACATGAGCTATTCTTCGCCAATTAGTAGTTTCAGTTGTCATTTGCTGAGCGACCATTTGTTTCTCCGAAAAAACATCCCAAAGTCTAAATTCTATTGATAATTTGCCAAAACTTGTTGATAATCTCCCGTGAACTAGACCTTGAGAGGTTGTTAATTTCCAGTTTGCAAACGCAGGTTTTGAATTAAAATCTAAAGATTTATCTAAAAAAACATTTTCAGGAAGAACTTTAAATAAGCCAGATCTTTGAAGATTATTAGATATCACTGTTTTAATTTTATTAGCTATCTCTCTTTCTTTTTTGTCAAGAGAATTAAACTTAAGAATTGCAATTGGTATTGGTTCAGTATTCCCTCTAGTAATGTCTATTCTCAATTCAGAATATGATTTAAAAGGAAAAATAAAAATTAATAAAAATAGCAAAAACTTCATAATGATTTAATTTAAATAATTTAAGTAATTATTACAAAACAAATTAATTTAAACTTAAAGAGGGGTCAAAATCTAAAATAATTTCTTTCCATGTTTCATATTTCTTTTTTGGAACTTTTAATTTCTTACATTCGGGATGATTAACTGCCCTCATGGCACTTTCAGAAGCAGCTCTAAAAAAAGTATTGTCGTTGTTTGTTGTGTTTATCAATTTAGAAAATATTACCTCTCCACTTTCATTTAGTCTAATTCTAATTGATACAACTAGTTCTTTAAGATTCTTTGCTCCAGCTGGGACTATCCAACATCGGTAAAATTGGCGTCTTATGGCATCTTTTTCTGAAATAGTTAGTTTTTCTCCAAGGCTTGTTTGTTTAATTTCTTCTTCCTCTTCGTTTAATTCTTCATCCTTTTTATCTTCATCAATTAAGTTTTTATTATCAGATTTAATCTTCTCAATTGATTTGAGTATACTCTGCATTCTATTTTTTTGAGTTTTTTTTTCTGGCTCTTCCCTTTTAACAAATTTTGACTCCTTTTGTTTTTGTTCAGAAGAAAATTCAGGAGGCTTAGGTTTTGACTTGGGTTCGGGGGGAGAAAAATAATCAGTTTTTTCTTTTTTCATGTTAGTTTTTTTTTTAATCTTATCAACTTCACTGGTTGTCTTATCTGAAATATCAACAATATCCAAAGGAATTTCATAAATTTCAAACCTCTTATTTTGCTTAAAAATTTCAGCACCATAAATGAATAATAATAAAATTCCAAAATGAAGTGTGATAGATTTTAAAAGACCTCTGGTCATTTTATCTATTTAAGTTTTGTAACTAATGCAACTTTTTTAAAACCAGATTTATTTATAAATGCCATTAAATCCATTATTTTACCATAATTTAAATTTTTATCGCCTTTTATGTATATTTTTAAATCTTTATTCTGAGACCTTAGAGCCGATAATTTTTTAATTAAATTCTTAGCTGACATTTTTTTTTTTTTGAATATAAATCTCGCCCTTTGAATTCATAGAAATTGTTACAGGGTCATTTTTTTCATTTTTAAGTACAGAAGAGCTTTCTGGCAGATTAACTTTTATTCCTGCCGTAAGTAAAGGTGCTGTTACCATAAAAATTATTAAGAGTACTAACATTACATCAACGAAGGGAGTAACGTTAATTTCTGATATTGATTGACGAGTTTTATAATTTTTTTTCAAAATTTTACCTATAATATTTCTTTAGAAATTATTAGTATGATTTCCTCTGAAAAAACTTCTAATTTATTCGAAATATTCTCAAGCATATTATTAAACTTATTAAAAAACAAAACAGAGGGAATAGCTGCTACTAAGCCTAAAGCTGTTGCAAATAAAGCTTCTGCAATACCTGGCGCAACAACGGCTAAACTTGTATTTTGTGATATCCCAATAGCTGTGAAACTATTCATTATTCCCCAGACTGTTCCAAATAGACCAATAAAAGGAGCAGTAGAACCAACAGAAGCTAAAAAATTCAGTCCTTTCTCCAGTCCACTTAACTCCTTGTTAATAACTATTTGCATTTCGTTCTTAACATTTTCACAAAAAGCCTTTTTATAATCAAAGTTTTTGTTTGAAAATCCACTTTTAACTTTATCAAAGTATACCATAGCCGAAAAAAAAACCGCTTCGATTGGATGAGTTGGTTGAGATCCCAATTTTTTTGATAGTTTACTTAATGTTTCACTACCATAAAAGTTATCCTCAAAATCTTCAGTTTCTATTAAGATATTTTTCAAAGAAGTATATTTTGAAAAAATAATTGCCCAAGACCATACAGAGGAAAAAATTAAAAGTAAAATTACTATTTTTACAACTAAATCAGCTTGAAAAAATAAAGATATAATTGAAAAATCATTGGATGATTCCTCAATAATTTTTTGATCAATAGTTTCATCCATACCAAATTTATACTACCTCAAAAGAATTAAATCTAGCTATTATATTTTTTGAAATTTTGCAAGGTCGCTTTGACTTTCCATTAATCCAAACCAATTTAACAAAAATTTCACAAATGATTTTATCGCTTTTTAATATTTCTTGTTTCAAATCTATCGATGATAAACTGTTTTTCAAAAAAAAAGTATTAACAATTAATTCATCATTCAAAAATGTTGGTTTTATAAACTTAACACTCAGATCTTTAACAACGAAAAAAAAAGTATTTTGCAACATCATTTCTGAGATATTTTTTAATTCTTGTCTTACAAATTGACTTCTGGCCCTCTCTGCAAATTTTAAATAAGAAGTGTGGTAGGTAAATCCTGATGAATCAGTATCCTCATAGTAAACAGGAAAGTTTATGGAAAAAATTTTTTTCATCAAGGTTTTATGTGTTCTAAACCTTTTTTTGACAATATTCTACCTCGTGCAGTTCTTTGAACTAATCCTCTCTGCATCAAATAAGGTTCAATGACATCCTCTATAATATCTTTATGTTCAAGTAATGCTGCACTTATAGTTTCTATACCTACAGGACCACCATGAAAATCGTTTGCTATACAATTCATATATTTTCTATCCATTTCATCAAGGCCCTCAGAATCTATTTTCATTCTTTGTAAAGATCTGTCAGCTGACTGGTAATTAATTCCTTCATCTTCATCGACTATTGAAAAATCTATAATTCTTTTTAGAAGTCTTATTGCAATTCTAGGAGTCCCTCTGGATCTTTTTGCAATTTCTAAAGCTGCTTCATCAGTAATTTCAAATTGAAGTTTTTTCGAATTAAGCAAAATTATTTGCATGAGGTCTTCAGGTTCATAAAAATTTAACGGTAAAGGGATACCAAATCTATCTCTCAGAGGTCGAGAAAGTAAGCCTAATCTTGTTGTGGCACCTATTAGCGTAAATTTTTCAATTGAAATTTGAACAACTCTCGCTGAGGGACCGGAGCCAATTACATAGTCACATTTAAAGTCTTCCATGGCTGGATACAAAGGTTCTTCAACGATCGGAGAAAGCCGATGTATTTCATCAATAAAAAGAATATCACCCTCCATCATATTACTTAAAAGTGTAACTAAATCTCCTTTTTTGGTGAATGCTGGGCCTGAAGTTGCATGAAAATTTACATTTTTCTCGTTTGATATAATGTGAGCTAAGGATGTTTTTCCAAGACCTGGTGGACCGTATAGAATTATATGATCTAAATTTTTTTTTCTTTTTCTAGAAGATTCTATATATGCCTTTAAATTAGATTTAATATGTTTTTGTCCTATGAATTCATTCAACGTGTTTGGTCTTAAATTAATTTTTTTGTCTTCATTGGTTTCGTTATATTTTAAATTTTTTTTATTTTTTTCTTCAGTCATTTTTTATTTATTTGGTTGTGATAAATGGTTAAGTGCTATTGGAATGAGTTTTTCTAATGTAGAGTTTTTATTTTTTCTAATTACTTCTAAAGCGGTTTTTTCAGACACGTTTTGAGGATAACCTAAATTAAAAAGACAAGAAACTAAGTCATTATAGTTTACATTAGTTGTACCAGAATTAATTATTCTTTTACTATCTGATTTTTTTTTAATTTTTTCATATAGTTCATTTATTATTCTTAATGCTAATTTATTTCCAACACCTGAAATTGATGAAAAGATTTCAGAACTTTTACTAATTATTGATTCATTAATGTCTTCAAAAGTTAATTGACTCATTATATTAAGAGCCATTTTTCCACCAACCCCTTGAACAGTTAGTAACTCTGAAAAAAGCTCTCTATCTTCGCTATTTAAAAAACCAAAAAATAACCTTTCATTCTCTTTTAAAATTTCAAAAATATAGAGTATTACTTTTGAATCTTTGTCGATTATTCCATCAATTTTCTTTTGCGGCATAAAAACTCTAAAAACCACACCATTAACATCTAGATCTACAAAGTCATCACACCAATAATCAACAAACCCTTTTAATTTTACTATCATAAACTCATCACAAAAAAGATTTAATTTTTGATCGACTCTGCATCGAATGACAAATTGCTACCGCTAATGCATCAGCAGAGTCATGCCCTAAAGATGGAATGTCAGGGAAAAATCTTTGAATCATTTTAATTATTTGGTTTTTCTCTGCATGACCATACCCAACAATATTTTTTTTGATTGTGTTAGGTGAATATTCAAAAATATCTATCTTAAACCTTGCAGCAACTAAAAAGATTATAGCTCTTGCTTTGCCTAATTTTAATGTTGATTCAGGGTTTTTGTTTGAAAAGATCTTTTCAACTGCTATTGAGTCTGGGGTATATCTTTTACAAAGTTCACAAGCTTCTTCATAAATTAAATTTAATCTCCAACCCAGGGTTTTTTTACTGCTTGAAACTATAGTGCCATGATTAATGTGTTTTTCTTTATGACCTTGATTAATGATAACTCCCCACCCTGTTGTATTTAATCCCGGATCAAAGCCTATGATTAAATTTTTCAAATCAATTTTTCCATTAAAGAGTCATTTATATTAAAGTTAGAAGAAACATTCTGAACATCCTCAAGATCCTCTAATGTTTCAAGTAATTTCAACAAAACTCTAGCATCATTTTCATCATTTACGTCAACTACATTTAGAGGTTTCCATTCTATTTCGGAAAATTTTGGTATTGAAAATTCTTTTTCTAGAGTTTCAATTATATTATTAAGTGATTCAATATTAGTCTCCAACACAAATTTACTCTCCTCTTCATAAACATCATCAACATTTAACGAAGCACAAAAATCAAAAAATTTTTCAAAAGAACTTATTTCTTTGTCAAATGAAACCACCCCGATTTTTTTAAAATTATGTACTACACAACCATTGACTCCAAGATTACCATTGTATTTAGAAAAGGTTGACCTTACTTCTGCTGCACTTCTATTTTTGTTATCAGTCATAGTTTCAACAATAATAGCAACACCACTTGGTCCAAACCCTTCGTAAATTATTTCTTCTATTGAATCTTTATTTTCATTTAAAGATTGTTTTTTAATTGCTTTATCTATTGAATCTTTCGTCATATTCGACGAAAGTGCATTATTAATCGCTGTTCTTAATCTAGGGTTAGAGTCAGGGTCAGGAGAGCCTAACTTGGCCGATACGCTTATTTCGCGAATAAGTCTGGAAAAAAGTTTTGCTCTTTTTTTATCTTGAGCGCCTTTTCTGTGCATTATATTTTTAAATTTTGAATGACCTGCCACGTTAGTTCCTATTAAGTTTTCCACCAATTATAATTTGGTCAAAATTTCTGACTGTTTTACTTTTTTCATCGATCTCTATTAATATTCCACATAATGTTCCCTCTCCTTCTGCTGTTTCAAGCCTAGTTTTTAAGTGTTTATTAGTAAATCTTTTTATTGAAATATTTTTCTTCATTCCAATTACTGAATCATAATCACCACACATTCCAAGGTCAGTTTGATAAAACGTTCCTTTTTCTAGAAGATGTGAATCAGCCGTCGGTATATGAGTGTGAGTACCAACAACTGCAGAAACTCTTCCGTCAAGATAATGTGCTAAAGCCATTTTTTCTGAAGTAGATTCACCATGTATATCAACAATTTTTATACATTCCTCAAAGTTATTGTCCAAATAGACTAAAATCTCATCTATTGATCTGAAAGGGTCATCAACCATATCCATAAACAATCTACACATAACATTGATAACTACAATTCTACTTCCATTTTTTAATTCATATGCACCATACCCCATACCTGGTGTGCTGTTTGGAAAATTACAGGGTCTTAAAAGCCTTTTATCTGTTTCAATATGCTCTATAATTTCCTTTTGATCCCATATGTGATTTCCCGATGTAATAACATCAACTCCTAAAGCATAAAATTCTTTACAAATTTTCTTTGTTATTCCAAATCCGTTAGCAGCATTTTCTCCATTAATAATAACAAAATCTATATTTTTATTTTTAATAAGAGTAGGCAGTTTATCCTCTAAAACTTTACGTCCTGACCTTCCTACAATATCTCCACACAACAATATATTCATTTTAAGATTCCTTTTTCAGTGATAATCATATCAAGCCTTTTGTCAAATTTCATTACAGGAATTTCATCAGATTTTTGATCTTCGAATGCAATACCAATTGTTGTGATTTTTCTTTTTTTTTCAAGAAATTCAATAGTTCTATCGTAAAACCCTCCTCCATAACCTAGTCTATACTTTCCACTAGTATACGCTAAAATTGGGACAAATATTTTTGAGGGGATTTCAATTTTTTTTTCATCTGGCTCATCAATTTCAAACTTTCCTTTTATTAATGGTTTTCTAAAATCCCATCTTTTAAATAGTAAGTATGAATCTTTTTTTATTATACTTGGAAAACAAATATTTATTTTTTGTTCATTTAAAGATTCAAGATAAGAAATTATGTTTACCTCATACTTAATTGGAAAATATCCTGATATAATAGAATTTTTTTTAAAATTTAAATTCATTAGTAAATTACATATTTTTTTTTCTTTAGCTTGCCTATCTGTAATTAAACTTCTAATTTTTAGAAATTTTTTCCTTAACTCTTTTTTTTCCATAATCTTATTTTTGTAAAACTTCTTCCAATTCTGTTAATTCTTTTTGAATTTTCTCGTATTCTTTATTATTATCTTTGTTGATATTATTTTGAAGATTAATCTCAGAGGCTAGAAGTAATGATAACATCAAAAACTTTTTAGACTGTGACAAAGTTCTTAAATGTGAATTTTCATCAATTTTGAGGTTAAGTAACTTTTCAGCCTCTCGAAGATATTCTTCTTCGCCCTCTCCACATTCAACGTCATAGGTAACTTTATCAATAATAACTTTTAAAATTGTCATTTCTTTATATTTTTATTTTTTTCTAAAAAATTTATTATTTTCTCAAATATTTTTAATAATTTAATTACAAATTTTTTGTCAAGAATTACTTTATCACGGGATTTATTTTTTGATGCAATTTCTTTAACAATCTGAATTTTTTTTAAAATATTTGAAATCTGTTCTTTATTCATTTAATCAAGTAGATATATTCTTAAAATTAGTATAATAATTCATTAATCAATTAATATAAAATACTTGTAATGAAATATAAAATAGCAATAAACGGCTTTGGGAGAATTGGTAGGCTTACCTTAAGATCTATTTTAGAGAGGAAACCAAAAAATATAAAAATTGTTGCTATTAATGATTTAGGCTCTCTTGAAGGCAATCTTCATCTATTAAAATACGATTCAATTCATGGTGAGTTAAAAGAAGAGTTAGATGTCAACGGTAACAAATTAAAAATTTCTGACCAAGAAATAGTTTTTTTAAAAGAGTCAGATCCATCAAAATTAAACTGGGATGATCATGACGTGGATCTTGTTATAGAATCTACAGGTTTTTTTACAAAAAGAATAGACGCAAAAAAACACCTTGATTCTGGTGCAAAAAAAGTTTTAATCTCAGCACCAGCAACTGATCCAGACATCACAGTTGTTTACGGTATAAATCACAACAAGATAGATAAAGATCACAACATTATTTCAAATGGCTCTTGTACAACTAATTGTCTTGCTCCATTAGCGTTTATTCTTAATAAACATTTAGGAATTGAATGTGGATATATGACTACAGTTCATTCAGTAACGGGAGACCAAAAAACTATAGATACCTTTCATAAAGACCTCAGAAGAGCAAGAAATTCGCTATTATCAATGATTCCTACATCTACAGGTGCAGCCAGAGCTGTTTCAGAGGTTTTACCTGATCTTAAGGGTAGACTAGATGGAAGTGCAATTAGAGTTCCAACAGCAAACGTTTCATTAGTTGATTTTAAGTTTTTATCAAAAAAAGTTACTTCTAATGAGGAGGTCAATAAAATATTTATTGAAGCAGAACAAGATAGTTTCAAAAATATCATTCAAACCACCTCACAACCATTAGTTTCAAGTGATTTTAATCATAACCCCCATAGCTCTATTGTTGATCTAAGTGAAACAAAAGTTATTTCAGATAAACTATGTAGAGTTCTGGCTTGGTATGATAATGAATGGGGGTTTTCAAACAGATTGGTCGATGTAGCTTTAAAACTTTCTAAATGAACGTTAATAAAAATGAAACATTTTTAGCCACTAATTTTGAGGAAGTAGAAATTTTTTCACAAAAATATATTAAACAAAAAATTAATATTTTTTACTCATTCAAATCTATATTATGGCAAGGCCCATTTTTTGTAAAAGAAATAGAAAAAAAATTTAAAAAAAAAAACCTCACTTTTATTGCTGAAGCTGATATTAATTTAGGTTTGGCCTTATCAATTATAGAATTAAATTTTAAATATTTAGCCATAAGTAAAAGTATGGACAAAAAAATAACCCAAAAAATTAAATCGATGGCAAAGAAAAAGAATGTTAAAGTTTTATTTTCTGAAGATCTAAATTTTTCAAATAAATAAAAATGTTTTTTTATATAATATCTCCTCCTGAAGAAAATGAATTTTTCAATGAGCATACATTTAATGAAATAACAAATATACTTCCTGTAAAATATTTTCAATTCAGACCAAAACATTTAAAATTAAAAGAACGTGAGGTCTTTATAAAAAAATTTCACAAACCATTCTCTAAAATATGTTTGAAAAAAAAAATTAAACTGATTATTAACGATGATTTTGAGATCGCTGAAAGTTTTTTTTTTGATGGCATTCACTTAGGTCAAAATGACAGAAGTTGTCTAGAGGCAAAAAAAAAATTTGGAGGCAACTTTATAGTTGGCGTTAGTTGCTCTGCTTCATATCAATTATATAAAAATGCAAAGTCTGAAGGAGCAGATTATATTGCTTTTGGGCCAACCTTTGATACATCCAGTAAGAAGAAAAAAAAAATCAATTTGCAAAAAATTATACAAATTAAAGATGACATAAAGCTTCCTTTCGTATTTATTGGTGGTATTAATCATGAAAATATAAAAATGCTTAAAAAATTTAAACCAAATTACGTTGCAATCATCAACAGTTTGTGGAATTTTAAAGCTGGGCCAATAGAGTCAGCATATAAGTTTAAAAAAGTCCTGGAGGTTTAAATGAAAATGATTGCTAACTTAATTAAAGTTGGAAATGTTATTAAATATAAAGAGAAAATGTTTCAAGTTTTAAATACAAACACAATTAAACCTGGTAAAGGTGGAGCATTCATCCAAGTTGAAATGAGAGACATTAAAAGTGGGAATAAAATCAATGAAAGATTTAGAACTTCAGAGAATATTGAGAAGCTTTCTGTTAATGAAATCTCTGCCACTTTCCTATTCATTGATAATAGCAATATAACAGTCATGAAAAATGATGACTATGAACAAATTTCACTTGATGAAAGCCTATTAGTTGGTAGCAAAGAATTTCTAGCAGACGGAACTCAGCTTTCATTGGAATTGATAGGTGATGAAATTGTTGGAATAAAACTTCCCAAATCAATTGTTGTAGAAATAGAAAGTGCAGATGCTGTTGTTAAGGGTCAAACAGCATCATCATCGTTTAAAAATGCTAGAACTACCAATAATGTTAGGATTCTTGTTCCTCCTCATATAAAGGAAGGAGATAAAGTATTAATAAATACTGAGAACAATGAATATGTTGAAAAGGCAAAAAAATAGATTTATGAATATTGCCTCCCCACTTCTAAACATTCTTATAAAATCGATTAGAAATACAAGAAAGTTAATTATTAGAGACTTTAATGAAATTGAAAAACTTCAAAGCTCAATTAAAAAGAATGATCTGTTTTTGAATAACTCAAAATTAAAACTTCAAACTGAAATAAGTCAAATATTATCAAAAATCAAACCAGGAATAAATATTGGTATTAAAAACGGTTCAGAAAATAAAGAATGTTGGATTCTAAATTTTACAGACTTTTACTTTAACTTTGCAAGAGCAAATGAAAATGTAGGCTTTGGTATAGCTTATAAGACTGACAAATCAATAAAAACCTACTTATTTTACAATCCTGTAAAAGATGATTTTTTTTTTTTTGAAAAAGGTGCTGGTGCTTTTAAAAACGATTTTAGAGTAAGAGTATCAAGTAAATCAGAGAAAAAAGAAATAATAATTGGAGTTTACAAAAAATATGAAAAAAATGATGATAAGAAAATCATAAAATTAATAAAGAACCAGCTTTCCGAGCATTCCTTTAATCAAAGAGAATCTGGTTCGTTGGCTTTTGACCTGTGTGAATTTGCGTCGGGAAAAATTGATTGTATTTTCTTCGCAAACCCAACAGAAGAAATTGATTTAATAAGTAAATTAATATTGACAGAGTGTGGTGGAAAATTAAATATTTTAAAACTTGGTGAAGATAAAGTTTATGTTTGCACAAATAAATTAATTGAAAAAACAGTTAAAGAGATGGTAGAAAATTATATAATTACATCATGAATTATTCATTAAAATGCCTTAAATTTTTTATATTAGCTTTTTTCTTTTTTGGTAGTACTAAATTATTTAGCCAAGAAAAGCAAATAAAGAAGATCATAATTGATACCCCATCTGTTAATGAGAGATTGTTAACACCACCAGTTGAAGATAACAAAAACACAATTAGACTGATTCCACCAAAACCAGCTACAGAAACAAGTGAAAATGAAAAAATTAAATTAAAAACCATTGATGAAGTTCAAAAATTGCAAGAGGAAAAAAGAAAAGCAATCAAAGAAAAGCACAAAAAAGAAATTGAAGCAGCTAGAAAAGAGCAGGAAAAGAAAAGAAAATTACTTGAAAAAGAGCGTTTAAAAAAACTTGATGCAGCACGCCAAGCAGAAGAAGAACGTAAACAAAAAGAATTAGAAGCCAAACGTCAAGCAGAAGAAAAACGTAAACAAAAAGAATTAGAAGCCAAACGCCAAGCAGACGAAGAACGTAAACAAAAAGAATTAG
>MDSZ01006248.1_pt1 | contig 41535 bp, 38 predicted proteins | sample 811201 | NCBI WGS metagenome assembly MDSZ01 (sample SAMN05326647, study PRJNA326480) | marine metagenome | isolation source: seawater | place: Indian Ocean: North | collected 2010 | reverse complement strand
AGGTCTGCTACACGATCAACGCGCAAACTATCAGTAAGTTCGGTGACTGTTGGCAACAAACTGCGAGCTTCTTCCAAGGGCAATTGAGTCAGTAAGGGAGCCAGAGCCTTACCAACGTTAAGTCGGACCGACTTATCAGGATCGTTGGCGTGATCGGATAAGACTTGGTAACGCAGTTCATCCGGTGCTGAGATCAACAGTCGACTCGCTGCTTCACGCATCATCGGTGATGTGTCTTGGAGACTCGTGATCGCCAGTCGCATGGCCTCGCGCGTTGGAGGCAGCCCGGCAAGCAAAGTGGCACGACGAATCATTGGATTGACCGCATCGCCAATATATTCTTGCGCAGATGATATTTGGGAGGGGTCAAACTTTCTAACCGCTGCGGTGAGATAAGCATAGTCATTGGCTCGAGCCTTCGTCTGCGATTTCGCCCACTCAATTGGTTGCTCAGCGTGGCAATTCGCACACGCGTGCGGAACACCTAGTGACTCCGCCAGATGAGGATCAGGAATGCCAAACTGATGATCGCGACGTGCATCAATGCCCATATAAATTCTCTCCGGCATATGACAGTCAACACACTTCGCTTGCTCGCGCGTGTGGCCCGCATGACTAATCTGATCAAAAACTTTAGGACTATGGCACTGCGCACAAAGCCCATTACCTTTGATCTTAATTTTTCCATCGTGCGCATCATGGCAATTAATGCAGGTGACACCAGACTGGTACATGCGGCTTTGCATAAATGACCCGAGAACAAAAACTTCGTCCTGGATTTGCCCATCAGGGTAATAAAGCCCCTCCTCCAGGAAGCTAATCTGATACTGCTCTCGAAAATCCTTGCCCGGGTTGAGTTCACCAATGATGCGACGGCGTGAATGACAACCGCCACACATGCCAAGATAGCTGTCATCACGGAGCCCTTCACCTGAAGCTATCCGGTCATTTGCAGCGTAACTCCATTGCATTCCTTGTCCCAAATTGACTGGCGCTGAGGTATTTCCAGACAGCGTTGTTTCAATATGGTGCTGGCCTGGTCCATGACAGGCTTCACAACCCACATTAACATCTGAGAAACTTGTCTGGTAAGACTTCTGTCTTCGGTCATAGTTAATTGCGACGCCCGTGCTGTGGCATTCGGCACAGCCCGCGTTCCAATTTTGCAGGTGCCGTGTCCAGAAAAAGGGCGAATCATCGTCAAGTTTTTCTCGAAGGTGGTACCAGCGCTGGCCACCTGAAGCGGACGGTCTATCATCCCAAGCAATGTTCAGGGCCTGTAATTTTCCTCGCTCGCGCTCAACCAAGTACTGCTGCAAAGGATACGCGCCGAACGTATAGGCAATTTGAATAATTTCTCGCCCTTTGTCCGTAGATGTCTCCACCTCAAAAACATCGCCCCTCTTCGTTAAGACAGAAGGCACGCCGTGAAATTCCAACGAGCTTCCATCGAATAGCCCCCTAACTGAGTCTTCATCAGCGGGGAGCATCGCCAAATAATGATGCGATTTAGACCAACGATCATACTCAGCCTGATGACAATTTTTACAGGCGGCAGACCCCGCATACTCGCTGCCATACCCACTTGCAAAGTCAATCGCCAACAACAAAAGCAGACCTGTGCAAATAAGCTTCTTCATTGCACTATAATGACCATTTCAATCTGCGGAAGATAGACATGACCACAACAATCTACGGCCTGTCAGGCTCAAGAGCTATACGATCTCTTTGGGCGATAGAGGAAACAGGTATTGAATATACGCATGTGCCCACTCACTTTTTTAACGATTCCAAGACACCAGAATATCTTGCTATCAATCCCAATGGCCGGATTCCTGCTCTCGTAGACGGAGACACGATGTTATTTGAATCGATGGCCATTAATCTTTATCTGACCGGACGGTACGCGCCGCAACTACACCCGGGCAACGACCTCGATCTTGCTAAAACAATGCAGTGGAGTGTCTGGGCGATCAGCGAGATTGAACCACTCCAGATGCAGATTGTCGTGCAAAAGTTTTTTTCAGGTGGCAATCCTGATCAGTCGATTATCGACAATGCGGGCAAGCAGTTGGATAGACCGCTACTGGTACTTGATACGCATCTGGCGGCTACCAATTATCTGCTCGGCGATGAGTTTTCAGTCGCTGACCTCAATCTGGCCGGTGTCATGTTGCTCCTACAGATGGTGGATTTCGATCTATCTCCTTACGGCAAGGTGAGCTCATGGCTGACCCAATGCTATAACCGAGACGCTTTGAAACGGGCTCAGGCGTTGGACTGATCCAGACCTGACTCATTGAGCGAAGCCGCGGTACCCTCCGCGGCTCCTGCATCAAAACCTCGAAGCATACAAAGCTTTTGCTACCGCCTAACCCATTCGCGCCCAAGCCACTTTGCTGTCAGTACTCCAGTGAAAAGCCCAGCCAAATGCGCTTCCCAGGAAACTGGGGCTTCAACTGGAAGAACACCAAAAAACATACCACCGTAGTAGAAGAGCACCAACGAAGCGACACATAGATCAAAGAGGTTGCGCTCATAAATCGCCACTGCGAGCAGAAAGCCGAAGTAACCGAAAACTAAACCGCTCGCACCGATATGAATCGCATCTCTCCCAATCAACCAAACTAACAGCCCGGCTGTAAACCAAATTATCGACGTAACTTTGAAGAAGAGTCCGGCGCCTCTCAGCCCGACAAAAAAACCAAGAAAGAGCAAGGGGACTGTGTTAACCATGACATGCATGAAATCGCCGTGCAGCAGCACCCAGAAGAAAATACCTATTAGACCCAAACTGTCTCTGGGCAAAATTCCATACTGATTAAAAGTAAAAGCAACGAAATGATTTAATACGGCGATACACCAGATCAGTCCAACAAGTGAACTAATTAAACGGAAACCGTCCTGCCAGTTCTGCAGAGGGTATTTCAAATTGAGCCTACCTTTTGAGAGCTACGCAAAGCACTCATAACAATCAGCTACGGGCTTCGAGTTGTTCTCTGATATCAGCATGAACATCTTTAGTCAGGGGATAGCCAATCATCGGTAACCAAGCTGCAAGCAGACCAATAATTGCGCCTAATGTGTAGGTCAGAAGCAACCCATCCAGGACCGGTTGACTATTATCTCCACCTGGAACAAACCCAATGACGACTTCGAGTATAGAAAAACTTGCACCGACTGCAAGCGCAGAACCCAGCTTATTCGTAGTCGTCAGCAGAGCGAAGAAAAGAGCAGGCCTCGACTTGCCAGACTTCAGCTCGTCTTCGTCTACCACGTCTGCCATCATCGATCGTACCAGTGTTGGCGGCGCCCCAAAACCAGCACCAAACAAAATGGTATATCCCCATAAAACCGCCACGCTGTAGGCCTCCGCGAGAGGTATCATTGCGACATTAATCACAACCATATAAAGCAGCGATATAGTAAGGGTCTTATCTTTCCCTATCCAATACGCGAGTCGCATCCAGAGCGGCATCGCTATAAAACTGGACAAGAAAAAAAAGAGCAGTGCCAAGCTCGCGTGCTCAGGAAGCTTGAAATAGGTAGTGGCTATAAAAATATACAATGCTCCCGATACACCAAAAGCGATTCCAGAACCCAGGTCGGTAATTAGCAGCCGCCACATAAGTTTGTTGGCAATAAGGACCGACATCGCTTCGCGCCAGGGGATGGAGTTCGTCGACTTCTGGTGGCTGTCCGGCACCATCGTGAGCGTCGGAATAACCAACAACGGAAACAGTACCAGACAGAACCAACCCATGCTGGCAACTTTCGTTTCCTGATCGTTAAAGCCCGAGAGTTCCATCGCAGCCGGAATCGCCAGCACAACTGTCATCCCGCCAATGACAAAAATTTCTCGCCAACCAAACAACCTCGACCGGTCGTCGTAGCTCTGCGACAGTTCAGCACCCCATGACTGGTGACTGATCGCCAGCATGGTGTAACCAACGTAAAGCATGATCAACCAGAAAAGCAGATAGGTTCCCGTTACGGCTTCCGGGTTCGGCATGAAGACCATCCAGACCGATAAAACCAACAGGGGTATCGAAATCGCAATCCAGTGTTTTCTTCGACCCCAACGGGTGTCAAATTTATCAATCATCATACCCATTATGGGGTCAGTAATTACGTCCCAGACTCTGGCTATCGTAAAGATTGTCCCGACAGTAACCAGGGACAAACCAAGCCCTTCAGAATAGAAACGAGGCAGGTACACCGAAATGGGCATACCCATAGCGGCCATCGGGACAGTGATTGCACTGTAAGCAAGCAATACTTTTAAAGACAATCGTTCCTGCATTTATTACGCGACCCAATAAAGTAGGCGGTCTTCGTAACCGACCGTGACTTGTCGCAACCCTCTGAACGCAGAGTCCAATTCGGGATCACCTAGACCAGCCACTCGATTGATCACTAGACCTATTTTCAAGCGCAGCTCAGCCACGCGTTTTACGCTCCAAAGCTGCGATACGACTAATAACTCGATCACCGAAACTCATGCGATGACAAAAGTCAGCCAGAGAGTCCAAGCAAAATCGCGCAGGACGCAGATCTTCAAGTGTAAGATTAAAATCAATATCACACATGATGCGGGTTACTTGGCGAAAATTCCGGACCTTGGCTTCTTGCTCTATCAAGGTCGATTGTATTTTTTTTGCGCCCCTTAGTCCTTCTAGATGAGCAACTTCATCAATGCGATCATATAAATAATCAATATCACCAAAGTGATTTAAGAGAATTGCAGCAGACTTGGCCCCTACCCCGGAGGCGCCAGGAATGTTGTCCACTGTATCTCCCGCAAGCGCAAGATAATCTGCTATTTGGCTAGGTAAAACACCAAACTTGGCTTTAATCTCACTCGGGCCTGCATAGTCATCTGCCGCGAAATCCCAAAGCAGATCGTCGTCTCGTAGCAACTGACCCAGATCTTTATCTCTCGTCACGATGATGGTCCGGCGCTCCCCTCCGAGCTTCTTCTGAATCGTCCCAATGATGTCATCCGCCTCGAAATCCTGCCTGCAAACCGAGTGCACACCAAGCAATGCAGTGATCTCCTGACAGGAAGCAAGTTGAAATTCGAGATTAGCATCCGGCATTTCCCGATTAGCCTTGTAATCTGGATAAATTTCATTGCGGAAACAAGTATTTAGGCTCTCATCAAAGGCACAGGAAATATAATTGGGCCCTAATTCAAGAAGATCAAGCAGGAAATTAGTGTACCCATAGACGGCATTAACTGACTGACCCAGGCGGTTAACAAGGGTAGATGGCATTGAATAGTAAGCCCGAAAGATATAAATCGACGCATCGACTAGATAAATGGGCGGTTTTTCCATAATTAACGTGGCCTGAGACGTTTCACCACTGAACTAAAAGTCATCAACGTTTCTCCCGCGCTGACCAAAGTCCCCGTCACGAAGACCATGGAACCTGTCTTTCGCGTGATGACAGGCATGCACTCAATCAATTCACCATTTCTGCCGGCTGCGACAAATTCGCAATTAAAGCTAATCGAGGTACAACTTTCTTCAGAATAATTGTCGGTGGCTGCTACACAGAGCGCAAAATCCGCGAATGTTACTAAGACGCCACCATGGACATCTCCGTTCAAATTACAATTCTTCGCTTCAGGCAGAAATGCGCACGCAAATCCCTGCTCTTGCTGAAGAAAATAGAAAGGCCCCACATAATCTTCGGCAGGGTCAAGTCCTGAGTTAGTCTTGTAACCTTCTGGTATGGCATTTTTCACTTAGGCAATTCCTTGTATCGATTATTGTCGTAGGGATCAGTCACGCCCGAGCGCGCTGAAAGCGCTTCTGCGAAAATCTTTGCGCGGCTTGAAAGACCACCTCCTAGCCATTGCAGTGTTGCAGATCTGATCTGCCGACGAAATCTATCCATGTCCAAGATGCTTTCATCAAAGTTGTCGCAACTTACTCGGAAGCTCAAACCCGCAGCAACACTGAAGATCCATTCCAAACCCTGCGGCCTCGCTTCAAATTGCTCGAACTCAATCTGACGCGCTATGCCTCGTTCGGGATCATACCAATACCCGAAATCTTCCTGTCGACGCCTGATCGAACCTGCGATACACCAATGCGAAACTTCATGTAGCGCACTCGCAGCAAAATCTTGGCGGAAGTATATGTAATTGAACCCATCTTGGTTTTTGGCGGGTAAATAGACGGGCTCGTCAGCGCCACCTTTTAGCCAGGTATTATGGGAAGCCAGAAAGCAGGCCCGAAAAACATCGCAAATCTCGGTGGCTTTCAATCGTCTGTCTCAACATCAGAATCGCGTAAGCACCTAGTCCGACTCAACGACTGCACATACCCTGCAGAAAGGAAAGCCCTACCTGCCAATAGATGATTCAGATACCATTTAGCCGGTTTGAGATCTTCGTCCACATATTCCGGGTTGGCCAGATAAACCCAAGCCCTGCACTTGCCTTTCGCTGTCTCAACAAGTAAGTGCTCGCGATCATAGTGTTTTGGATAACCTTCAAAAGGATCCATTACTTCGATCTGCCTGGGGTCTGAAAGCCTGTAAATGATTCCCTCGGCAACCTGGCCTTGGGATCGCACAACGTTAGCAGCACCAGCACCCGGATACTTAAGCGACCGCTTGTTAAAAACAAGCCGATAATTTTTCAATTGTCCCGCAAACGTTTCGATAAATCCCATCTGCCGATGCTGAACTCTCGTCAGATTCATATTACTGCCATAGGCGAAATAATAGTCAATATCGGCTGACACAATAATCCTTTTATTCTTGAGCCAAAAGCAAGTTTATAACCCTCGAGGAGCCTTTCTTATCTTAGCTTTATCCCTTTCGGATCCAGTACTGATACTGATCGTCGACTACTTCCTGGTATATCAGCTCGTGGTTAAGGAACTTACAGAAATTTGGTATATCCCACGATGTAGAGGGATCGGTCGCAACAACATGAACTATCTCTCCGGGCTCCATGTCCATTAACTTGTTGCGCACAACCATTAGTGGTTCGGGGCAACGTAACCCAGTGGCATCGATTTCTATATCTGTGTCGGGAATCATCGGTTTTATCGCTCACTTCCAGACTATTATATCAACCATGGTCGCACCTTGACGCAGGAATCCGTTATATTCAAGAGAACGGAGGTCGAACTCATGCTAAACATACCGACCAAACCCGAGGCGTTCACATCTGACTGGCTAAACCGCGCTCTCTCGCCGCACTTGAATGGCTGCCAGGTGACCCATTGCGAGGCAAGCCTATCAGACATTCCGGGGCAGACCGCCGAAATCGTCAAGCTCGACGTTACATATAGCTCTGAAACTGTTCTGCCATCACATCTGGTCGCAAAGATCACTTCTTTCAATCAGGATATCCTTCAAAATCTGATTACACATTACGATCAATACTATCGTGAAAGCTCCTTTTATCGGCAGATAACAGATATCGGGATTCCAGTACCGCGATGCCTATTTGTAGACCACAATCCTGAGACCCAAGCATTTGTGCTGCTCATGGAGGACCTAGCGCCAGCCGAATCGCCATCATGGGCCATTTCTACTGATCAGGTAATCGTAGCTCTTAACGCACTGCCAGATTTCCATGCCCGTTGGTGGAACAACCCTGATCTCCGGGAGAAAGATTGGCTTGTGCAATTTGACAATCGCGATTTTTTTGCGGCTGCGACGTCAGCAGCGCAAGCTGCAAGTAGCACCTTGCGCCGACATTACAGCACCGATGCGGAACCCACGATAGAACTGATGGCCGCGGCCTCGGAACGTCTCAACACTATTCTCGATTTTATGGCATCGCGAGCATTCACGCTTGTTCACGGGGATTATCATGCGAAGCAAATGTTCTTTCCCACTAATGCTGGGGGCCAGTTCACAGTTATCGACTGGCAGTTTCCCTTCGTAGCGCAGGGAGCTTGGGACTTTGCAAGAATGATTGGCATGTGCCTGACAACCGACATCAGACGGGAACTCGAGCACACTTTACTATCTGATTATCTGACAGGCCTAAACAGTCTGGGTGTAGTTAACTATGACTCGAGTGAACTCGAGGCAGACTATCGCCTGGGTTTAACCATTAGCCAACTGATCATGTCAATCGCTCATGGGGATACTGATGAGCGACTTTTGGAGGAAGAATGCGGTAAATTGGGCGTTGATTGGCGGGATGCAATGCTACTGCGCACCCAGCGGGCGATCGAAGATTGGGAGGTACTCGCCTTTATCAAATCGCTTTGACGCCCTACAATCGCCACACGATAAGGATATCTCATGACTAACCTGAAGACATTTAGAGAATCAACAAGAACCTGGCTGGAGGAAAATTGTCCACCTGGGGCACGCGGACCTGGCGAAATTTCAAATGGTTCAACAAAAATTGAGATACAAGATGCTGATACACGCCTTTGGCTCGAACGGATGATCGAAAAAGGCTGGACCGTCCCAGCGTGGCCAAAAAAATACGGCGGCGGAGGTCTTAGCAAACTCGAATACATTGTACTTCTTGAAGAAATGAAACGTATCAATGCTAGACCGGCACTATCAGGTTTCGGTACATCGATGATCGGTCCGACACTTCTCGAGTACGGCACAGAGGAACAAAAACTGCGACACATACCACGAATTGCACGAGCAGAAGTCGAATGGTGCCAGGGCTACAGCGAACCAGGCTCTGGCTCGGATCTCGCTAGTCTTCAAACTCGGGCTGTGCTAGATGGCGATTACTATGTGATCAACGGTTCCAAAATCTGGACATCAGGGGCTCACAACGCAGACTGGATGTTCATCCTAGTGCGCACAGATACAGAAGCACCAAAACACGAGGGCATCAGTTTCATGCTGCTACCTATGGATCAGCGAGGAGTCGACGTTCAACCCATAAAGTTGATTAGCGGCAACTCACCCTTCAACCAAGTATTTCTTACTGATGCTCTTGCCGAACGTGATGACCTGGTTGGTGCTCTCAACCGTGGCTGGACCATCGGTAAACGACTTCTGCAACACGAACGCTCAGGCATGGATCAACTGCTGCAGGGCGGCACCAGTTCGAACACATCTAATCTTGCCAAAATCGCGACGGAGTACATTGGCAAGGTGGAAGGCAAGATTGCTGACCCCAGCATGAGGGACCAAGTCCTGGATCACGACATGACGCTGCGCAGCCTTAACCTGACAAAACGCCGCGTCATCGAGGAATCCGCTGATGGGAACACACCTGGACCAGCAACGTCTATTTTTAAAGTCATGACAACTGACCTCGAAAAGATTCACTATGACCTTGCCACAAGCCTGAGAGGTTCTCGAGGTTACGGCTGGTCCGGTGACGATTTCTCTGATGATGAGCTAGAAGACCTCCGTCTTCTACTGTCCTCAAGAGCCGCATCGATTTATTCTGGCAGTAACGAAATTCAACGTAATATAATCGCGAAGCGCGTTCTAGGACTTCCAGACTGATGCTTGATCTTTCACCTTTTTTTCTGCTTGCGCTTCTGGCGTTCGTTGTACAGTGGTTGATGTTTATTCCATCCTGGCTTTTTCATACTGAGAGATACTTCGATCTTACTGGCAGTCTTACTTACATCGCACTTGCGTTCCTAGGAATGACCATCCTCGGCAACGATGACCCGAGAACAATGTTAATCGGTATCCTAGTTATCGTATGGGCAGCCCGCTTGGGTACCTTTCTGTTCCGACGCGTGTCAAAAGCTGGCGAAGACCGGAGATTCAGGCAGATTAAGCAAAGTTTCCCGCAACTCCTTTTCGTCTGGTCACTTCAGGGAGGCTGGGTGACCATCACGTTTGGCGCCGGCCTGGCAGCAATGACTAGTGATTTCTATGAGCCAATGGGACTGTTCGCAGCTGTGGGCCTTATATTATGGCTTACAGGTTTCTCGATTGAGGTCATCGCTGATCGCCAGAAAACGGAGTTTCGAAGCCATCCAGAAAACCAACAACGCTTTATTAATTCAGGTTTGTGGGCTTACTCCAGACATCCAAACTATCTCGGAGAGATCCTACTGTGGACAGGCATCACTGTCATTGCGATACCTGTCCTAGATGGATGGTGGTACTTAACATTGATTTCGCCGATTTGGGTATTCTTCTTGCTGACGAAGATCAGCGGTGTCCGCCTGCTAGAACTCCGAGCTGACAAGACCTGGGGAGACGACCCAGAGTATCAGGCTTACAAAGCAAAGACGCCAGTCTTGCTGCCACGGCTGACTTAAACTCACATTATAGAGAGGGCTAGCGTCTCATTTGAAGCCAGCAAGGTAATAGGATTGACACTTTCAATTTCGACTCTCATGCCTGGCTCACCGTTAACGACTTCGACATCGAGCTCTAAGCTGGCAAGAAGACTACCAAGCTCTGCTCCCTGGGGCGATGAAAGTTCCATGCCTATATATTCACCGGCTTTCGGATTTGTCTTTGCCGGATGAGGACAGTCAAGCCAATCAATAAAAAATGGCATTCGGCCCCCAAAATCACCTGCGAATGGGAACAGTAACTCCCAAACCAGCATGTCACCTTCGACTGTTTTTCGCTCTGTTCTGTTTGGGCCTACCGACTGCACGCCCTGCTCAGCAAGACACCTAGCAATTTCAATTAGATCGCCCTGAACAGCCCAGGTCACAAGTCCAGGGGCCGACAAATCTGCCAGCTGCTCCCCAAAGGTACCAGTCAAAACCTGTGCAGGGTCCGGTACAATAATTTCCAGGTAGACGTCGCCCAGAGACAACAATGCATTTCGTGTTCCCAGGCCGACATGTTCTCCGCCGTATTCTGGGCTAACACCAAATGTGTCCTGCGCCCAACTCATGCCAACTTCAAGCGACGCAGCTGCAAACATAAAATGATCAATCTGATTAGCCAATGGCGCTGTCCTCTTTTCCCCTTTGATCGTTGTGTTTCAGAAGAACAACGATCAAACGTCTCGAAGCCGACTATTTACAAACTCCATCTTATAGTCAACAAAAGCTCGCTGACAGCTATTGCAACATTTAAACTGTTGATAGCCGCATGAAGGGTCAACATGAAAATCAAACCAATTAACGCCGCACTAGGCGCTGAAGTGACCGGCATCAATCTAGCTGATCTCAGCGAACTGGATTTCCAGACCCTTTACGATGCATGGCTTCACTACTGCGTCCTTGTAGTTCGACAACAACCCCTAACAGAAAATTCGCTAGTCAGCTTCAGCAAACGAATGGGTAAGCTTGAATTACCTCCCGCAAGTGAAACCAGAGTCTCCGGAGACGGAGGAGCCTCACTTCCCGAGATCTGGACCATCTCAAACGTCACGGTCAAAGGCAAAGCTATCGGTGCGCTAGGCAATCTCGAGGCTGATTGGCATTCAGATATGTCCTATCGACCTGCCCCGCCAGCCGCTAGCGTGCTCTATGCCAGAGAGATTCCCAAAAGCGGCGGCAATACCTCTTTTGCTAATATGTATGCGGCCTACTCTAATATGCCCGAGTCACTAAAGGCAGAGATTTCTAGGTTGCACGTTCGACACGATTCGGCTTACACAAGCGTTGGTACCCTGAGGGCAGACTCCCGCGCGGTAGAGGATCTGTCCGAGGTTGAGGGAGCAATACACCCATCTATTCTTGTACACCCCGAAACTGGACGAGAGGCTCTGTTCTTGGGACGCCGTCTCAATGCCAGTTTCATTGAACTACCGAATGATGTAAGCGAGCGATTGCTAGACAGAGTCTGGGAGCATTGCAGTAACTCAGACTTTGTTTACGAACATATCTGGGAAGTTGGTGACCTCGTGATATGGGACAACCGCTGTACCCTGCACCGTCGGGATGCATTCGATAATGATGCGCGTCGAGTCATGTGGCGTACACAGATCAAGAATACGCACGTCGCCTAAGGACGAACGTATGGACTGGTTGAAGGTTCACTGGCTGGCATTTCTGCTGTTAATAATCTATATCGCCATTTTACTTAGAAATGCCTGGATAGGTCGGAGAGCCAGCACGGGCATAGATGCCTATTATGTCGGTAATCGGAGTATGGGAGGTATTGCCATCGGTATATCTTTCTACGCCACCTTCGCATCTACCAACAGCTATATTGGCCATGCCGGCAAAAGCTATGACTACGGCCTTCCCTGGCTGAGCTTTGCTATAGCTCTAGTGGCTTTTACCTATATTTCCTGGCGTTTTATTGCACCTAAGCTGAGGGCTTTTGCGGCTAACTTCGACGCGCTCACGCTACCCGATTATCTTGGTGCGCGATTCTGCGGTGACCGAGATCACGACCGACAACCCGTAAGACTCCTCTCCGCAATTATCATCGCGTTCTCAAGCCTGCTTTACTTGGTCGCCATCTTCAAAGGGGCAGGACATCTCTTCCAACAGTTTATGAATATATCCTATGAAAGTGCCGTTCTCCTGACGCTAGCCATTGTGGTTTTTTATACCTCTATTGGAGGCTTTATCTCTGTCGTACGAACCGATGTGATGCAAGGCATCCTTATGGTCATCGGAGCTCTGTTGCTATTCCATTTCGTCACAGAGGCAGCTGGCGGAGTCGGGGCAATCGCCCAACTTGCTAATCAACCGGATAAGTCTTACTTGTTTGAATGGAATGGAGGTGTCTCTTTCGCATTTTTAATCGGCTTGTCACTGTCTGGAGCTCTAAAGCTTATCGTTGACCCTAGACAATTATCCAGATTCTATGCGCTTAAAGATGATCGGGAAGCGAGACGAGGCATCTGGATTGCAATAGTCGGCTTGATGCTGGTTCAACTAAGTATCTTTCCCATTGGTATCTACAGTCACTTTCTGCTTCAGGGGGTCACCGATACTGACCTAATCGTACCGACCTTACTGAACGAGCCAAATGTCTTTCCAGTCTGGGCGACTGATTTCCTGACTGTCGCCATCGTCGCGGCAGCCATGTCATCTATGGACAGTGTGCTACTGGTCGCCGCTTCAACCAGCTTTAAGAATCTCATCAGCCCTCTGCGCAGTACGCAAGCCGAATTGACCTGGACAAGAGCGCTAGTGGTCGGCATCGCTGCCTTGGCCGCAATCCTCGCGCTTAGACCTCCAGGTGACATTGTGGAAATCACAATTTTTTCAGGAAGCCTTTATGCGGTCTGCTTTCTTCCAGCTGTCGTCCTCGGATTACACTGGCAAAGGGGAAACAGCCTCGCAGTCATGGCATCAATGCTCTTGGGCACTCTAGTTTTAATAGCGTGGATGATGTCCGGTCTGAGAAATCAGCTGCATGAAGTCTTTCCCGCGCTCGTGGTATCAATTACTGCTTACGTCGTGATCAGCCTGTATCAGCAACCGTTGCCTGCTCCTCGCGCACCTTGATCAATAATATTGCACCGATCAACATCAGTATGGCCAGCGAGCCAAAGCCAATTCGTTGAGAATCAAACAAGTCAGTCGCTGTAGCGACTAGAAGTGGCGCCAAAAACGCCGTCACAGTCGCCGACAGCGCGAACAGACCAAAGAATTGAGTTGCCAGAGCAGGCGGAGAGAGTTTCGCCATAAATGTCCTAGACGTCGACAGGCCCGTAACAAAAAACATAGCAAAGATCTGATTGGTACAGAAGTAAAATAGCTCAGGCAAACTGGCGAAATAAGGGAAATTCCAAACAGGTTCACTACCTACTTGCCAGACATAAAGAATAGTATCGGGCTGGACTGACACGAGAGCCAGAAGAACAACCGAGCTCGTCCATATAGATATGAGCAAGGCCTTTTTTGATCCAACTTTATCATCAAGAAGCCCTCCCACGTACGCTCCAAACATCGCAGAAGCGCTGCTGCACAAACCAAATATCAGCAGTGTCGTGGTATCCCAACCAAAGGTTCCAGAGGCGTAAACACCTCCGAACGTCAGCACGCCGACCATACCATCAATGAAAAATAATCTTGCCAGCAAGTAACGAGCCACATTGGCATAGTGACGAATATTCTTTAGTGTTTGCAGAACGTCACTCACCCCTTCTTTTGCCACTTGCCAAAGCGGCGACGTCGATGGTTTACCGTCCGGGGTATAAAAAAGAACAGGCAGCATGAAAAGAAACATCCATACCCCAGCGATGGGACCAACAATTCTATTGTGTTCATACATCCCCTGGTCAATACCGAACAAAGGCTGCTCAGGCAGGAAAGTCCAATTTTGAGTACCGGGTAGCGCAAAAGCAAAAAGGACAAAAAGCATCAGCAGCAATCCACCAACGTTTCCAAGTGAAAACGCAAGGCCCGAGACTAGGCCAACACGATTAGCTGGCGCGATGGTCGGCAACATCGCGTTGTGAAAGACCTCGCACACTGTAAAGCAGACCTTTACAACAAAAAGTACGGTAATCGCTGCGGGAATACCCATGCCCCGTCCGGCCGGCTCAACAAACCACAGACTAAGCGCGCCCATACTCATGAGCATCACGGTAACGAGTAACCAGGGCTTACGACGTCCATCTTTATCGGCTATGGCGCCAAGAAATGGGGCCGTCAAAGCCAGCAGGAAACCTGCGCCAGCAGTGATATAACCGATGAGGGCTTGACCACGAACTGGGTCACCAACGACTGTATTACTGAAATACGGATAAAAGATATAGATGATGACCATAATGTAGTATGGATCGCGGGCAGCCTGGCCAAACGTCCAGCTGAAATATCCTAGCGGTGTCGCCGCGGGCGTTCCAGCCAGTGATGTGGCGGACGAATTCAAGAACAGACCATCTTTAGAAAAACACGAATGAGCGCACTACAACATTTCTGCGACAAGGGGCGTCATCTGGTAAATCAGGATTAATACAAGCCGTATGGAAAGACCATCGTGATACGGACCCATCGATGACCGAGTCGTAGCATTTCAGCATGGAGACCTCATTAACTTGTTGCTCCGGTACCCAGTACCACTCGTGCTCTGGCCTAAAGGTAAACCGAGTGGTTTCGCCGACTCTATCGTCATAGATACGATAGTTGTTGATATAGGGTTGGTCCGCAAACGATGGCCAAGCACACAGTACAAAAGGGTTTTGCTGAACAGTCTCCATAGGTTTCGCAAGATTGATCGACATGAAGCGTCTTGACATCTTTTTGTCAGCTTCAGCTTCAGTGTAACTGACTTGTCGACCGAAGTTTCTTAGGTTCTTCGTCAAAAGCTCTCGGCAACGAACCCGGCCGCTATTATCATTCAGATCGTTGTGAACTAGATTCGCATAATTTGCATTTACACCTGGGTTCTTGGCTTCCTGATTCTCTGTCCGATCGCCCTCATAATGCTTATCGAATACGTCATGATTATAGACCAGCGCGTCAGTCGCGCCTGGAAAGAAATCCAGCAACAGTTCCTCCATCTCCTGGTAGAAAACTCGTTCAACCTCGAGATGGTTATAAAAGTTCTGACACTTAGATTCACAGTGTGCAAGTGATACACCCAGTTTATCCATGGATGCCGCGGAATAGGGTGAAAGGCCAGGGTAGTATTCATCAATTCTGCGAGCATCACGCAGCACCTGAGGGAAATAGAGACAACGACGTACCTCGTCGCGCTCATCTTTTCGGAGCCTAATAGCATCTCCTTCGCGCTCAGGATCATGCCACAGGGCGTTCGATGAGACGATTGAATATGATGGTTGTTCGCTGATGCTGTAACGTAACGGAATGGCAAGTCCCCCAGCTGGTACCTGGACATTGTTAGCCCGGATATACTCGAGACATTCTGCATAGCGCCTAAAACCAAGCCCCCACTTCGTTTCAATCGGACCCGGCGGGGCATTGTCAATTAGATCAATGACAGCTTGGCCCCTGCCGCTGTCTATAAGTCTAAGCGCATCTTCTATCGCGGCTGAAGTACCAGCATCGCCACCGCGGTCAAAGGACATATAAGACACACCGCCGTTGGCCGCGATTGGTGCTGCTTGCCCATAGGTCAACTCCAATGGAGGCACGTAAGCAGAACTCGTTTCACTCATTATCTATCTCCAAAGTCCACTGCCATCTTGTCACAAGGAATGATCCTACTCAATTTCAGGCGCGCGTGAGGCTCTGATCCTCATTCAAAGCGTCGAGTTGTTTCTGGACAGCCCTGCTCCAGCGCGGATGGGTTAGAATCCAAAACTTATCTTGCTCGATCGCTCCTGCCACCAGTTCTCCGACCTCGTCAGGTGGCATCCCCTCTTCCAGAATAGCCTGGATGTTACTGGCGACTTTACCAGCTTTTTCCGAATCGCTCTTTGGCTTTCCTCCACCAGGTCTGTAATCAACAGAGTGCTGACTAATATTCGTATTAATCGGGCCAGGGCAAAGTACAGACGCGAAGACATTAGTTTTTTTCGCCCGCAGTTCTCTTTCTGTGGCTGCCATCAGGGCCACCACACCATGCTTGGCCACATTGTAGGCCCCCATCATCTGACTGGATATCAATCCCGCCATCGATGAGGTGGCGTTGATGTGCCCCCAATCTTCTTGTTCAAGCAGGGGCAAAAATGTCTTTACTGTATAAATGGGGCCCCAAAGGTCGACATTGATAATCCATTCCCAGTCGCTCAATTTAATATTACGCGCAGAAGTCGGGATCCCGACACCAGCATTGCTACAGACAATATGCACGGCTCCGAATTGCTCCTTTGCGAGCGAAGCCAGTTCCTCCACCTGTTCAAGATCTGACATATCGCAACGCATAGTTAAGACCTTCACACCTGCGGACTCCAGGTCAGTTGCCGCGTGAGCCATCAGTTCTTCATTTAGATCAGCAAGTACCAGATTAGCACCCCTACCTGCGAAAGCTCGCGCCATGCCCAGCCCGATTCCACTTGCACCGCCAGTGACCACCGCTGTCTTACCTTCGAGATTTCTCATGACAAATTCCTATCCAGAGTTTTTAAAACATGAGCCTGACTATTGATCTTTTCTTCGGTCCAACCCAACCAATCTGCTAGCACCTCGTCGTTGTGTTCTCCGAGATGCGGGGCACCTTTCCTGACACCTGAATTCAAGTGACGAAATCGATAAGGTGAATCTGGGACGGGCCTCACTCCGCCTGCTCGATCAGGGACCTCCTTTATGGACTGTCTGGCTTGCACGCACGCCAGTTCGGTAACTTCATCGGTAGGTCGTACATCTCCCCAAGCGATATTCATTTTGTCCAACGCAGCAATAACTTCCTCTCGATTTCGGCAGGTTTCCGTGAAAAAGGTTTTAGCCGCAGCACGGCGAGCGTGGATCTTCTCCTGAAGGCTCGCGTCTTCGCCCAGACCATCGCTCACCCCCATTACTGTGCTTAAGAGCTTCCAGATATATCGGAATTCTCCCGCCATCATCAGCAAACCGCCAGCAGTCTCATGCACTTCATTTGTTATACCAACAGCTACGTTCTCCAGCGCTGCATGAAGACCATCATTTGCACCAAGGGTCGCATCTACCATGGCAATTTGTATGTAATCCCCCCGACCCGATGATTCCCGCGCGAAGAGCGCTGCCAATAGACCTATAAGTCCCTGCATCCCAGCATTTGTGTCAGCCACAGATAGTGGCAATTCGGCCGGGAAGGCGCCGGTAATCAATGCCTGTCTTGCCACCAGACCCGTTTCTGCATGGATAATAGGTGCGTACGCAGCCCTTCGACTATCTTCGTTATCGGCCCCGAAACCAGAAATTGACAACATAATAAGCCGAGGGTTTATCGCGGCAAGCGTATCGTAGTCCAAGCCGAATCTGCCCATGACATCTGGTCGGAAGTTTTCAATAAGCACATCACAGGCACCGATTAACGCTTTAACCAGTTCGACTCCGTGCGATTCAGAGAGATCAACACAGATGTTGCGTTTGCCGGCGTTCTGTTGATTGAAGTAGCCTGAAATATCACCAACCTTACGGCCCCAATGTCGGGTCACATCACCCTCAGGTGGTTCGAGTTTGACGACGTCTGCACCAAGGTCGCATAACATACGTCCAGCAAAGGGTCCTGCAAGAACACGCGACATATCAAGAACCTTGATACCAGCTAACGGAAAAGCCATATCAGGTCTCTCCCCTACGAGCCGATTTGAGTTTTTCTTTGAAGCGGCGCATGCCTTGCAACCATCGATCGTAATCGTTGGCTTTTCGCTCAAAATAAGTGGCAACTTCCTTGTGAGGCAGAACAAGAAATTGCTCTTTCCTGATCGCCTCAAGGCATTCTTCGGCGACTTCTTCAGCCTCCAAAACGCCATCCTGCGCTGCCTGATTTGAATTCGTCGTCCTTTTTACAGCTGGTCCATCCGAGTTCGCTAGAATATTAGTGCGAACTGCCTGCGGGCAAAGCACGGAGACACCCACACCTTTATCTCGATAATTGATCGCAAGCCATTCGGCCAGCGCTACCGCCGCATGCTTCGATACAGCATAAGGACCTGAATCCATCTGAGTAAGTAGTCCCGCAGCTGAGGCTGTATTTAGAAGGTAACCTTCACCGCGGGCGATCATCTTGGGAACTACCGCTTGGGCCGCATAAAGATGCGCCCAGGTATGCACATCCATCATTTTCTTCCAATCATCTATGTTCAGGTCAAGCCCACCTCGTTGACCATAGCCCGCATTCGACACAAAAATGTCTACTCCACCTTCTTCTTCAAGCCTGGAAACCAATAGCTCTATTGCAGGCTGATCACTGACATCAAGCACTTCGCCAATGGCTGTCTGACCTATCAATGCTGCTGTCTCGACGACCGAAGCTTTATTCAGATCTGTACAGATAACCTTACGAGCACCCGATTCGACAAATTTCTGTGCCAACGCGCGACCGATGCCGGACCCTGCACCCGTTACTACGACAAGTTTATTTTCAATTTCCACGTTAGACTCCTTGCTATGTCAGTAGTGTACTATCTAAGTTAGCTGTGTGAACCGAATTTAATCCCATGGCACCTAATTCAAGATAGCGATATTGAGATGATTTTAGAGACCGCGAACCTAAAGATTTTTACCGAGGAAAAAGGTACTGGTGAGCCGGTTCTTTTCATCGGCGGAACCGGCGGTGACCTAAGAATAAAGCCCAACGTTCTTGATGGACCCCTACCCAGACATCATCGCGTTATAACTTATGATCAACGCGGTTTAGGTCAAACGGAAAAACCTACTGGACCTTACACGATGGCCCAATACGCGGATGACGCAGCAGCGCTTCTCTCCATCTTGAAATTAAGTAAAGTCGATGTTGTCGGTGTGTCTTTCGGTGGCATGGTGGCTCAACATCTTGCCATCAGACATCCGAGCAAAATTAGAAAGCTAGTTTTATGCTGCACATCATCAGGCGGTAACACGGCCAGTTATCCTTTTCATGAATTACCTGAGGACATCACACCAGTACAGAGACTTTTGAAGCTCATGCCAATTTCAGACCGACGGAGGGGTAAGGCCTGGCAAGACGCAAATCCAGATACCGTTAAAAAACTCATAACCGAGACCGAAAATGCAGCCATCTCTGACCATAAAACGGCTGATTATCAACGAGGTGCAATCCTGCAGATAGAAGCCCGCAAAGATCATGATACCAACGATGCTCTTCCAAAAATCCATCTACCCACACTTATCTGCGCAGGCCGTTACGACGGTATCGCACCACCCGAAAACCAGACAAAACTAAATGAATTGATCTCAGATTCAAGGCTCAACTGGTACGAGGGAGGGCACATGTTCATGGTTCAAGATAAGAATGCTTGGAAGGATATTATTGCCTATTTAAATAGCTGATCCATTAGCCTGACAGGCTCAGTTCCCGACCAATCGATACTTTTATCCCGAATCGATCGGTAAAAAGAAGTTAGTTGTTCAGATCTTTCGTAAATTTCAAGCATATGCCCTCGCGTCTCAATTGTGTCGATGAACGCAAACTCGGTTCCTGTCAAAGTTGCGGCTTTAGCAGCGATAGTATAGCCGTGCTTCTCACAGGTCGAATAGGTCTCACTAAGCGAATCGACCATCATCGCCATGTGGTGTATGCCTTCTTTACCCGGTTTGTACATATCTCTGAAGGGTGAAGGGCCTTCTTCGTCCTGTTGGACTATCTCAAGCATTACATCACCCCACTGACCATAGGCTGATGTGTGAACAAATGTCTGTTCCTGACCGCGATGCTGCCCCCATGCAAGGGGTATTCTCTCAGCAAGATAAAATGGGCCAGCACCACTCTCCGCAGCCATCTTCTCAGCAGTAGAAACAGCGTCGTTAACAAAGTACGCAATCTGGACGATAGGAAAACATAAACTCATCGTTCTATAGACGGCACAGTCACTACCAGCGCTCAGTCCAGGGGCGGAGCACGACTTCATTTGTCCAAGTTGATCGATGCTGACGGTGTATCTGCAGATAGGCCTGCGCAATGAAGTCGGGGTCCGCCATATTGTCGTCAACCGTCTCACCGGCAGCCCAGTGCCGCCTGGAACCGTCTGTCTGGGCAACCCCTATCGCACAGTCAATGGGGCAATTTGCCACATGCACTCCTTGTGGCATCAATTCACGGGCCATGCTCTGTGCCAACCCAGCTTTACCGTGACACGCAGCGGCAAATGCTCCGCTCTTCGGAAAGCCTTTCAGCGCGGCACTGGCATTGGTAAAGATGATAGTTCCTCGGCCATATTCATCTATTTCATTTTCGAGGAAACATCGCGCAGCCTGTTGCCCAACCAAAAAAGCACTGAACGTCGAATTCAAAATTGTCGCTCTGACATCTACCGGAGCAACATCAGTGATCTCCTTTCTGAAAACATCAGCAGTGCGGCCATCAATGTTGTGTACGATCAACGACGGATTGCCTAGCTCAGCCTTAACTTTCTCAAAGAACTCGACTACAGAGGCCTCATCCGCAGCATCACATCCGTAAACTGTTACACCATCTTGCTCCTCTAAAAGTTTCAAAACCGGCTTATTTGGCGTTCTTGCCGCAATAGCAACCTTCATACCTTCGCTAGCAAACAAACGAGCGCAGCTGGCGCTTACACCCGGACCACCCCCAACGATAACGGCGACTTCGTTATCTTTCATTGCTTATCCTCCTCATGCAGATATCGAACAATTTATTACTCTCCCCTTTTCCTAAGACCCGCGGCTGCATAGCAAGCATCAATAACCTGCATCTGCTTTACAGCATCGCTGCCGTCTGTAGCCAACGCTGACCCGTGCTCAACTGCGTCCAAAAAAGCATCTAACTGGTAGGCATAAGTTGGTCTTCGATCAAACGTTTCGACCGTGTTCGCATCGCTCTGGATAAGCTCTATCTGACTACCAAATTGAGGGGCTATAACATTGTGAACACGCATTTCGCCCTGATCTCCCACGACAGTCAAGGTAGCCCTAAATTTGACTGACGATCTCATATCTCCGGAAGTTGTGACACGAACATCCCCAATAGTCATTTCAGTATTCAGCATCACATCGACCTCTGGTGGACCAACCTCGGCAACAGCCGATAGCACCTTGGGCTCCTTATCCGTCAAATGGCGCACCCAAGAGATCGGGTAACAACCGATGTCCATCGTCACCCCACCTCCGGTCTCATAATTCATTCGGATATCATTTTTATCTGTTACCGGCACATGAAAGACCGCGTCTATCGTCCGAATTTGTCCCAACAAACCAGATTGATAAATCTCTCTGACGCGTCCAAATAAGGGGTGATAGCGATAGTGGAAAGCGTCCATTAAAACCAGACCGCTGCCAACCGCGACTGCATTCATTTCTATCGCCTGGTCAGCGTTTGCAGCCATAGACTTCTCGCAAAGGACATGCTTTCCGGCTGCCAGCGCTTTCATACACCACTCGTGATGAGCAGTGATCGGCAGGGGAACATAAACAGCATCGGCATTCTCGTCTTCAATTACAGCTGAGTAGCTATCGAAGACGCGAGGAATATGATGGGCTTTTGCAAATTGCTCTGCTCGCGCTCGATCCCTAGCGGCAACGGAAACGATCTGGGCATTAAATTCATTCATGCAGGGATAAATCAATGCCGCAGGTGTAATCTTAGCCGCACCCAATGTGCCGAATCGAATCATCCTGTTCTTTCTCCTAATAGGGTTAGTGCACTTTTTACGGCTCAGCTCATTCTAGTTCTGCATCCAGACAAGCGAGTACCTCTATCAGCTTATCGCAACGGCTCACCTGCCTCACCAGCCTTGAAGAGGCTTTGGTTCGCAGGGAAAACTACATTTAGTGTAAAAATAATTGCTCCAGCAAACTCAGTCATCTCACCTCGTTTCGAATGATCGATCAGAAGCTCAACCGTAGCAATTACGACTAGATAGCCAACCACCTGATAATTCTGTGGCATGGGTGCGGCAATTGCGTCGAAAAATCTGCGAGCTTCAGCATTTTTACGATACAAGGGCGTCGCGACAAAAAGATAGATCAACATCGCAAATGCCAGCCCGGTTCCGAATATCAGCTTATTGAGCTTAACTCGCTCGCCATCAATCTCAACGACAAGATTATGAAATCCGATTTCGCCCTGAGCATTATTCTCTTCAAAGAAATCCGGACTCTCTAATCCCAGCATCCTCTGTCCCCAGGATATTTCCTCACCAGCACCGAACAAACAAAACAAGCCGAGCATTGCAGTGACGAAAAGGAAAAGCCGTGAGCGTCGCCGACGCAGTAACATCACGCGACGAAAGCAGACAATCATCGTCAACAGGAGGACGATGACCGTCGTCCATTCCACTAAACCATCTTCCACAACCAACGCATACCGAAACTCATCGGGGGATGATCGTGAAAGCCAGACTGCATAAATAAGGAAGACAGCAATGAATACGATCGTCGATCTCTGTATCAGTTTTGGCCGGAACGCAAACCCCATCAACCTATACCTATGCCGCCAAGAAAACACTGCCGCAATAGCCAAGGCAATAGGATCAAATAGGTAAAGCCAAATATTCTCAGCAGCAGTGAGCTTCAAGAGGAAGCCTGTCAAGACCAAAAGCAACCAAACAGCCACTAAGTACCAACGTTGTGTCAGAGCAACGCCTGATATAGCCAAAAGGACAGCGATGGGAGCAACAGCAGACTGTGTACCACGCATGCTGCCCGCCACATCAAAGTCAAATAATGCGCAGATCAAGATTAATCCACCCAAACTGGCATAAAGAAGTGCCAACCTAGATTGTTGCGCCAGTGCGATATCGTTTCGATACCGCGGCAGAACGGATTGAAGACCAACAAAAACGATCATGCAGTATATCGTGATGGAGGGTGCTAGTAATGACTGCCCCACTAGCAACGCCACTTGATCTAAATCCACGGACTTTCCCCAGAACTTATATCAAACATTCTTCATAATCACAGAGAAATTACCAGCTCAAGCAGGAAGACAAACCGTTGGGCCTCTGACCGAAAAAGACATGTCTTTGTAATTTCGTGAGTGCTCGTCGCGTAATTTACCGACCTCACGCCAGGTTTGGACAAACCAGTCTGGTATCGAGGGCTCTCCGCATTGCTTTGCAAGTCGATTGAAGTAGCCAATCTGATGATCTCCTAAACGATGGTAGTGACGTTTCAAAACTCCTTGACTGCTTAAAAACTCTTTCCTTTCATTAATCGAAGCATGCATTACCTCGAAACTGGGTAAGTCAAAGCCCCCGGTAAGCTGACGGGCATACCACTTGGCCTGTATCTCAAAAACTGGAAAAGGGATAATAAGGAAGGGTAAACCGATAAATCCTAGGTTGGTTGCATGCGGAGGCACAATGTCCTCATAAAGAGGGTTCACCCAGTCTTCATCAACACTTACGAACATATCGTCAAGAAACGGGAAGTCATAGTGATATCCGGTACAGAACACCAGTGAATCTACGGCAATCAAATCGTTACCTAAACGCAGACGCCCTTCCCCATCAATAGCGTCCAACGAAGGATAGCCAATTCGACGATCATCCAAGCGAACTTTCTCGTGAAAAACCGGCCCAATCCAATGAATCTCCTCGGCCTCCAGCTCGTACGACAGATCCAGCCCGGATGCAGCACTTCCCCATACAGCAACTCTGCGACCCTCAACGTCTTGAGGACGACGATAATTATGGGAATGCAGTAACTGGCCCTTAAAATTTTTAATGCCTGCAATCGGGGGGACTCGAGGCCTAGCATAGTGACCATTGCAGACAACCACCCCGTCGAAGACGTCGTCGGTTTCGGTACTAATTACACGCCAATTACCTGCATTTTGTTGAACATGCGTAACCCTGCAGGAAAAACGAACCCTATCGACAATATCAAACTTTCCGGCAAAGTTTTCCAGGTATTGTTGGACACAAGTATGGTGAGGAAAACGCTGCCATCGGTCATTTCCTCCTCCTCGACTGTCAAAGGTGTAATCAGAGTAAGCCATGAGATCGCGAGGTATATTGGTACGCAAGGATTGATATAACGACGAATGGACGGTCGCGGACGCACCCTGACTCAGGGGATCATCGTCTACCTTATCGTCATAAACCCAGACGCCACCTACTGCATGGCCTGCTTCGAAAACAACTACTTCACAACCCTCGCGCATGCACTCCCTAGCAGCGACGAGACCCGCAGGACCTGCTCCAATAACGGCTACTTTCATCGATAAAAAGTTAAGAGGTCGTCACATTCATAGGGCCAACTAGCGTGACTTCCATTCAGACTCGAATTCTTCGAGTTTTTCAAGCAACTCGTCTCTCATCTTGTCACGATAATCGAGCAGTTGTTGCTGGAGATCAGTATCCGCTGTCGCCAGTATCTGCAGTGCCAACAATCCAGCATTGATGGCATTGTCAATCGCGACAGTGGCAACGGGGACGCCTTTAGGCATCTGAACAATAGATAGCAGAGAATCTTCACCCTGCAAACCAGTCGCTGCTACAGGCACGCCAATCACTGGCAACACAGTGAGGGCGGCAACCATGCCGGGCAAATGGGCCGCACCTCCTGCTCCAGCAATAACAACGCCGAGCCCGCGCTCAACAGCACTCCCGGCGTAATCGAACATTCGTTGTGGGGTTCGATGGGCGGAAACGATTGTCATTTCGTAGGTAACGCCGAACTCTTCCATGATCTCGGCAGCTCCTCGCATAACCCTCAGGTCTGAGTCACTCCCCATAATAATGCCCACTCTTGGCTCAACCACTCTCTTCGGCTCCTCGGACGACAAGTAGAGATTGTAACTCTTCCGAACGCTCGATGGCTTCATCGATAGTTGCTGCAGTGACTGTTGCATGTCCCATTTTACGCGAGTGAAAACATTCGCGTTTACCATATAGATGGACATGGGTTCCCAGTATTCGCTGAACTTTCTCCAAATTCTCCACCACCGTCTCCCCTCGATAGCCTTTCATGCCAAGAATATTGACCATGACAGCGGGTGACGTCTGTTCGGTCGAGGACAGCGGGCGACCGCTCAAAATACGCGCCTGCTGTTCAAACTGTGATGTTTTCGCTGCATCCATACTGAAATGACCTGAATTATGTGCTCTCGGCGCTATTTCATTAATAAGGAGTTCACTTTCCTTCGTCAGAAACATTTCAACACCAAAAAGACCCGTACCATTGATCGCATGAACCGAGGCTACAGCCAGATCTCGTGCCTTTATATCAATTGAGGGGCTAATTCTAGCCGGTGCTATCAGGTGCTGAAGCATATTGGTATCCCGGCTGAATGCCATCTCCACCGCTGTCCATGTCACTGATTCTTGCTTATGAGACACGGCTACCATCACAGCGATTTCCATTTGAGCGTCAACAAAAGACTCGATATAACCATCAACTTCCGGACACCAAGGTAGATTAACACTGTCATCGATAACAATGACCCCACGTCCATCGTAGCCCCCCCGACTTGCCTTCCAAACGAGGGGCAACCCGAACGGTGGTTTCTCAATCACTTCTCCTGCAACTTGCGCCTTGAATGCCGGCGTTGGTAAGCTCGCTGCCTGCAGTGTTTCCTTCTGGATTAGCTTGTCCACGACTCTTGCGAGGGTATGGGAAGATGGCACGACATCTATCCCTTCAGCCTCCAAGACCGCCAGATTGTCGACATCGACATTCTCGATCTCAATGGTGACAACATCTACGGCAGCCGACAGGGAACGAAGGGCATTTAGGTCCCAGGAGTCTCCCGGAACATGACTCGCCCCTGCCAGTACGGCTGGGCAATGTCCATCCGGGTCCAGAACCCAGCAACTAAAGTTAGCTTCACGGCAAGCCTCCGTTAACATTCCAGCCAGCTGACCACCACCAACAATGCCGACCCTAAATTGCGTCATCAACTACTCTCCGCTGCAAACTAAGGAAAACCCATTAACTTCTTGGTCAAATATAAAAGTAATGCCGCGCACTATCTGCTCACCGAGGGCCTAGTAGACCACCAAATAAGCGCGAGTAACAAAACCTGAACAATCAACCTGATCAGATATGCCGTTTCTGAGCTCTCAGGAAACTGATCGGGATTTAGGTACATATGGATATTGGCCGGCGTTACAGCAAGTGTCAGAAGAATAAGCCCAAGGCCTACCTGAGCTCGCCAGGCGGGCCAAAGAAGAAGCAGGGCTAGTAAAATCTCAAACACTCCCGAGACATAAACAGCCAGGAGATTCCAAGGGAACCAGGGCGGAACAATAGCAACGAAAAACTCCGTCGCCGTGAAATGCGCGATTCCTCCAACAAAAAACCAAGCGAAAACAATGGTTAAGCCTATTAATTTAAGCGCACTCTCTGGCATCTAGGAATCCTAGCAGAAGCCGCAGTATGTTTCGAAGAGAAGACCCACAGAAAATTCAACTCGTCAAATCACTATTGATGCGTTGCTGAGAGGTTGCTAATTTGGTGCATAAAAGCTTAAAGAATTAACCACTAATACTATGGAAGAAGTACATCGAGCAGAGCACCCCAGACCCTTATTGCAGCGCGCAGATTGGTTAAATCTCAACGGGAGTTGGCTCTTCTGCCGTGATGATGAGCGGCATGGCATGCAATTTGGCTGGCAAGAGCAACTTCCTGCGACAGCAGAATCGATTACCGTACCTTTTCCACCAAATTCCGAGGCTTCTGGAGTTAGCGGAGTTCGCACAGACACAAGTGTTTGGTATCAACGTAACTTCGAATTACCCGTCAATTGGGAGGGAAGGCGCATCTGCCTGCGTTTTGGTGCAATCGACTACAAGTGCTGGGTTTTCATTAACGGCATCCTGGTTGGCGAACACACTGGCGGCTATTCACCCTTTGGTCTGGACATAGATCATGCTCTTCATCATGGCACAAACACGATAACTGTTCGGGTCGAAGATTCACACTCCTGGACACAACCCCGCGGAAAACAGGCTGGAACGACCCGATGGCCAATCGACTACGACGGTATAATAGGTATATGGCAACCCGTGTGGCTCGAGCCACTGCCAGACGTATCCATCGAGTCAGTTTTCACGCAGTTCTCACTGGACTCCAGCAAACTCATTTGTCTGGTTGAATTCTCGCAACACGTCGAAGGGGAATTGCAGGTTGATTTACTAAAGTCAGGCGAGTTGATCACTAGCGCCAAAGCATCAACGGAGTTGCGAGGTGAAACGCGAGTTCCTATAGCTATCGAAGACCCTTTGCTGTGGTCGCCTGAATCGCCATACCTTTACGATCTTCATCTGACATTTATTACATCGTCAGGACAACGAGATATCGTCACTAGTTACTGCGGACTTCGCGAAATCAGCACTGAAGGCGGTACTTTCAAACTCAACGACGAGGAATTGTACATCAGAGGAATACTCGACCAGGGCTATTTTCCCAAAGGCTGGTATACCGCTATCAGCGATGACCAATATAAAAAAGATATCGAATTAACTCTCTCAATGGGGTTTAACTGCGTTCGAAAGCACCAAAAAGCCGAAGACCCCCGATATCTCTATTGGGCAGATAAGATGGGACTGCTAGTCTGGTCAGAGATGCCTTCCGGTCGTATTTTTTCTACCGAACTCATTCAAGCACTGACAAATGAATGGCAAAACCTCGTGATACGAGACCGGGGGCATCCGTCAATTATCACTTGGGTACCATTCAACGAATCTTGGGGTGTCTGGAATCAGGCTGAGCGACCTGAACAACGCGCCTTTGTAGAAGGCATCGTCGGCCTCACCCGCGCGCTCGATAAGAGTCGACCAATAGTCGGTAATGACGGATGGGAATTCAGCGCTGGTGACCTGTGGACGCTTCACGTATACGAAGAAAATATGAATTTAGGTAGCCGTTTGTCAGAATTGGCAAAGGACCCAGGCTCCTACGTCAATATAGGCGAAGGAGGACTAGGACAGAGAGTTGGTGCCTTGCCGGGGAGCAACATCACGAATCTGCCAATATTGCTTACCGAGTGTGGGGGTATTGGTTATGGCCAACACGGGGATAATGACTTTGCCTATGGCGAAATACCGTCGTCTGAGGTCGAACTCGAGCAGCGCATCGAGGCCGCGATCAACGTTATCTATGATGCCCAAGACTTACAAGGATTTGTATGGACCCAATTGACAGATGTACAGCAGGAGATTAATGGTTTGCTGTATTTCGACCGCCGTCCTAAGATACCAATTAAGTCACTGAAGAAAATTTTTGAACAGCATACAGATTAACGTGCAATAAAGGTTGCCAGCCACTGAGCACCAGCAACCTTCCCGCTTATTTACCTGCCTAAATAGCGGCGCTTATTTCTTGGATCCGCCGATTGAGAATTTCATCATTCTCTGAGTAATCCACCGGACAATCAATGAGATGAACGCCAGGCTCTGACAAACATGTATCCAGCGTCTCGGCGAGATTTGCAGCACTGGTTACCCTGTGACCTTTAGCGCCGTAGCTTTCTGCATACTGCACAAAATCGGGGTTATTATATTCAAGTCCCCAATCTTTAAGTCCCATATTTGCCTGCTTCCACCGTATCATTCCATAAGCACTGTCATTGAGAATGAGAACGGTCAAGTTCATTCCTAAACGAACAGCAGTCTCCAGCTCTTGAGAGTTCATCATAAAGCCACCGTCACCACAGATAGCCATAATCTTTTTATCTGGATGGACGAGATATGCACCCATGGCGGAAGGCAAACCCGCTCCCATAGTCGCAAGGGCGTTATCAAGCAATACAGTATTCGGCTCATTCGCAGGATAATTCCTTGCGAACCATATCTTATAAACACCATTATCAAGACAGATAATGCCGTCCTTTGGCATAGCGTCTCTAACATCCCTTACCAGTCGCTGAGGCAGAACCGGGAAGCGTTCATCATCCGCTCCTTGCTTCAGGTTTTCAGTCTGATGAGCTTTTACTTCCATCATCCTGCTGAAATCCCAATTATCTGAGGCTGTGAGTCCCTCTTTGATCTGCCATATCGCGTTACCGATATCTCCGATGATCTCTATTTGAGGGAAATAAACAGGATCGACTTCTGCTCGATTAAACGAGACGTGGATGACTTGAGTACCTCCTTCTGTCATAAAAAATGGGGGTTTTTCGATGACATCGTGGCCAACGTTAATGATTAAGTCTGCCGCCTCGATAGCCCGATGAACGAAATCACCAGCACTCAGTGCCGCGTTACCCATGAATAACTCGTGTTCTTCATCAATGACCCCCTTGCCTAACTGCGTGGTTACGAAAGGGATTCCAAAGTCGTTGACCATCTCAGTCAACATCCGACCGGTCAACTTACGGTTAGCTCCAGCACCAATTACTAGGATAGGTGACTTAGCGTTACTGATAGCTTGCACTGCGGCATCAATCGCTTTGGCTTCTGCAATTGGGCGTCGAGTTCGCTGAGGCATAATTGGCACTGCATCAGTCTCTTCATCTGCTATATCTTCTGGCAACTCTATGTGAACGGCGCCAGGCTTTTCGTCCTCAGCAATTCTAAAGGCTTCACGAATTCGACTCGGAATATTATCTCCCGCAACAATTTGCTGAGTGTACTTGGTAATCGGCCCCATCATGTCGACTACGTCCAGAATCTGGAATCTGCCTTGCTTGGACTTTTTAACGGGTTTTTGACCGGTTACCATCAACATCGGCATTCCACCAAGTTGGGCATAAGCAGCGGCCGTTACGAAGTTGGTCGCACCCGGGCCGAGCGTAGCTACGCAAACGCCGGTCTTACCAGTGAAACGTCCATAAGTCGCCGCCATAAAACCTGCTGCCTGTTCGTGACGAGTCAGAATAAGTTTGATCTTTTCTGAGCGTGACAAGCTATCAAGGAAATCAAGATTCTCTTCGCCAGGAATTCCGAACACGTATTCCACCCCTTCCACCTCTAGAGCCTGAATAAATAAATCCGACGCTTTCACGCTTTTCTCCTTTAGTTTTATTTGTCAATTATCCTTACTTCTTCGCCAAATGTTCGCCGAAGTATTAGACAGCATACATTTTTTTTCTGGGGTTGTCTGGAAACCAACGATTTGTTTTAAGGGTCAGGAGATCCGCATGCGTGTCCTTCGTAGACACCGATATTGTCGATCGTCACATCGAGGGCGCTCTGAGCAAAGTTGAAAGCGACGCGAGCCCTAAGATCCGTTCCGGTCGCTTCAAAAGTATGCGAGTAAGATTGAGAAGATGCCAAAAGATTAGCTGTAAACTGTCCTCCGGACAGATTCCGATAATCGTCCAAATTAGAATCAACATAAGCTGTCATCACGCGCGGACCCTCGGCTTTTGCCTCGTAGCAGATAGTATAAGTTTGTCCTTCCTGAACCATAATCGAGTGACTTAGCTGGGCTCTCCAAGGGTCCACTGACTGACGGCGGACCGCAACCAAGACTTCTCCGGAGACAACGGATATTGAATCCGTCACCAGTTCTACCGTATTCCAATGATCATTGAATTCATTAGAAAAGGTACCTCCGCTTTCGATCAAATTGCCTTGCCGCGATGGGGCCAACTGCTGTTCGACAAAGAACATCATGTCGTTGCTAAACAAACCCGATGCATTCTTTAGTTGTAGAAAATGCAATCCACCTGTTTCAGGCAAAGCTGCGAGACTAACTCGCAACAATTCTTCTTCACAAAATGGCAAACTACCCCCGGCACATCGGACATCCGCCTCAATGCGTTTGCCATTAACAAAAACTGAAGCACCATCTGTGACATGTCTCGCATTGAAGGTCAGCGTTAGCTCATCTGTCAAAAATGGCAGATCGACATTTCTAGTCTGCGTGCCTATATGGCTTTGAGGCCAAATCGCAGGTTGCGGATCATCATAGCCAACATTTTTACCTACCCTACCGGTCAAAGTCAGCACCAAGCGGCCGTTACGGGCTAAATTCAGCAATTGGCTCCTCTCATAATATGTTGATTCATCGCGGTGATGGTAAGCGCCGTCGCTAAACTCAAGAGCAAGAAAACGATTCTCTTGACCGTCGATAAACACTCCTTCACCCTGCAATAAAATCGCTTCATCACCGGCCTGCTGCTCCAGAGCCTCAAGTAAATTCGAGGTCTCAATGCTATCAGCACTTTGTCTCGTCAAACTCACCTGCCTACCGAAAGCGCCAGAATGGCCGGTGCTTCCTTCTAGTACCATCCTCCAGTTTTCCTCTGTCGAGCCCGCCAATGACCAAATATCTCTCTCCCGAAAAGAATCATTGATTCCCGCTAGATTCAACAGATCAATTATATTGAGGCGGCCCTGCGGCAGAATCATCCATCGATCGTATGCGCCGCGCCACGTCGGGGCGTCCATACCAGTACCCGGCGTATTAGTACTGACCAGGAAAGGCATCTTGTGACAGTCACCACAGGTCTGTGCTCCAGTAGCCATTCCGCCCGCATTGTTAACAAAGCTGAAATTAAAAAAACCTTGCCGAGCACCGATAGACAACCCATTGTCAAATTGTCGTTCGGGTGCAGGAGGGTAAGGAACACTCAACACAAACTTAGATAAAAGTTTCCGTTCTGCGTCGTTAAATGCGCCTGCTTGGCCTTGGCTATTCAATTCGCAATTACCGACTTCGCACATAGTCGTCGCCAGACTACCGTCAACTAATACACGAATGCAGCCTTCAGGGTCATTTTCCGCACAGTTTGGTTCAACGTCAGCGTTGATCGATGCAGTGTTATTGCCACCAAATGGATCTCCCGGGATACCATCCCAATGGTAAGGCCCTGTATCCCTCGCCCCCCGAACCGGCATCGTAAGGCGAGGGGGAATCTGCGTGCAGCCATCCACATCACAAACCGGTGTCTCCAACACCCAAATGAGCTGATCCGTGTGACCATCGGGGTGACAACTCTCACAGGAAAAGGTTCCGCTAGTAGACATGCCAGCATCATTAAAGAGACGACGCCCAGCCTTAATATCAGGATCCGTGGGGTCAATCAGATTGATTGTTCTTTGCACCTGCATCTCTCTCGTTTCTGAAACATCAATCACAGTCACCGAATTATCGACAGCGTTCAGTACAAAGGCTTCATTGTCATCCGTGAGCGCAATTCCCCGGGGTACCGCTCCAGTATCTACACGCCCGAGTATCTCACCCGTAACAGGGTTTAGGGTGAACAACTTGTTTGAACCTGCCGCCGTGACAAACAGCTTTTGCGCATCCACCGACCACTCAATCGCGTAGGGCGTGGCAAGGGCCTCGCCGACCGCCGGATGCTGCGGAGGAAGGGGTTCTAGATCCAAGCGGACGGGTGTATCGCACGACTCTTGGCAGTTTACTCTGGTAACCTGATTGAAAAAAGCTCGATTACCCATTTCAGCAAGACCGTGCTTCAACGTCCCTGCCCGTCCGTTGGCATCGTTTCGCGCGTCGGTTTGAGCTACAAAAATCCGATGTTGATTATCGACGGCAAGTCCATACAAAAGCGTTCCTAAACCATCAACGACCTGTAACTGCTCCTCTGTATCGGTATCAAAAACAAATAGATCACGATCTGGTAATCCGGTATTGATAATGATGTCTGCGTCGTAGTGAGTAGAAAGCACGTTATTATTATTGAAGACGTGTTCAACCGCGTTAAACGTGCAGGTATCACCGTCGATCCGTGCGAACGCGCAACCGGACAACTGAGTCTGATTGTTCGACTCGAATGGTAAAACATATAGGCGATCACCCTGCACGGCGATAGCACGTGGATCCTGGGCACGAATCGGCAAACGCCCAGTCACCTCATAATTTTCGATTACTGCGATCTCGTTAGCCGGCCCTAGAGCCACGAAGGCTTTACCAGAAGCAGCAAAAGCGATACCGGTAGGCTCATCAAAATCCGTCACCAACGTTTCATCCACCAACGATTGAACGGTAGCTATAACGTGATGATAAGTCGAACTGGTCGGATCTAAATCTATCACGCTCACAGAGTCAGAAATATGATTGGCTACCCAAAGCTCATTCCCTTGTGGATGCACGGCTAATCCAACCGGGTCTATACCTACGTTAATACGCTGCACCACAGAACGTGACCAAGGATCAATGACATCTACGGTATCCGCTGGAGTATTGGTTACATAAATGAATCCCCCAGCGCTGACTATTGGATTAACGTGAGGACTTAGGAAAGAGGGATGTCCGGTATTGCCAATAGTTGCTCCCCCGATACCAGGCACCACACTCGCTGGAATGAGACCGCTGCTTAAGTCCGGACTCACATCCACGTTCAGCAATCTTAGAAACCCGACAAGATCGTCGTAATTGTTACTAGACAATACTTGTTCATCGTGGATTGAATCTTTGAGACTGGCCAACATGCCATCGTCCGTAATAGCAATATAGTTCACCATGGTTTCGAAGTGACTTACCTCGGCATTTGTTTCAAATACCAGTCCACCTGTCGCCGCTTCACCCTCAGGTTTGTGACAATTAATACAACTAACATCAACAATTGGCTCAGCTATGAATTCGTCATAGAAAGTCTCTGCACTCGTCGCACGAGCCCGATCAGTATTTTCGTAACAGGAAAAGTTAAAGAAAGTCGAACCCTCAACCAGGTTGAGGTTAACTAAGTAAAGATTTTCATCATTAGAGCCTGACACCATCAGCGACGCAGCACCGATCCAGCTAACATTAAACAATGAAGAAAGTTCGTTATTGTTTATGAATCGTTGCTCACCTGGTGACAATGATGCCATTAGTAAAACGTTCGGTTCACCAAGCACTATACCTGCGGCGTCGTAAAGAGTTCCTCTAATATCAGTGACGGGCTGATCTCCGCGATTAATCAATCGTACATACGAGTTGCCATCGCCCTCAACCATATGAACCGCTGATTGTCGAACACAGTTGGTATTACTCACGAGTCCGCTGGGACTGGTCAATCGTGTTATGGCATCAAATTTATCGGGCCCCTTCAGAGTAACCATCGCGGGTCCTTGCCAACTATCAACGTCAAAAATCGATTCGAGCAACGACGAAGTCAATACCGTTCTGCCACCGGGTTCTAAAGTTTCTGCCAGAATTACTTCGGGGGTAGTAGAGCCATCTGCATTTACTAGCTGGCCGCTTAACGACGAAATTTGCCTTGAAGAATTAATCACATGCATCTCACTGTGATTAACACTCGAAGCGTTGGTCATTAGAAAAACCGCGGCAGTTTCCTCATTTTCGTAACAACTAAAATTGAAAAAGGTATCTGCAGTCGTTAGGTTCAGGTTAAGCAAACGAAGATTGGGGTGAGGCGCCGTCAACACTAGAGAGACTTGACCCGACCAATCGGAGCCTATTAATTCTTCCAGCCGATTCTGAGATAGCCAAACTTGTTCTCCGCTTATTAACTCGGAATACAGCGACACATGAGTTCTGCCGATAGGACGACCCTGGCGATCTATCAGGCTTCCACGAATGTTGATGATAGGAGTTTTTCCAATATTTATAAGCCGGATAAAACTGACGTCCTCCGAATCAACCCCCTCTATGTTGTGAACAGCGTCCTCCCTGACACAATTAGTATTGGACCTAAGACCACTTGGACTGGTTAAAACAGTCATCACTTCAAAGCGATGATCTCCCTGGACCTCTAACATCGCGGGACCTGTCCAAGCGTCTACTCCGAAGACACTTTCAAGATCCTCTGCGGTGAGGATCACTCTACCCTGCGGTGCTACATCCCCGTTATGAAGAATCACACCTTCATCACCCAAGCGTTTACCACTTTTGTCGATGAGAGAACCTCGAAAGCGCTGCGCTTTAACCCCTGAGTTGATGAGATGCACATCAGTTCTATTGATGCTGGCGGAATTAGTCACGAGGTAAGCGCGAGCCACAGACTCAGCCAGCGACTCGGCCGCCACCAACAAAACAATTAGCAAGATCAACAATGAACGCATGCTTCGCCTATTTGGTTGAAGGGCACAACAACTAAACTTAGATTCGATAAGCAAGGACCAGTTTACGATAGCCTCAAGAAACTAATTAGTAAATGTGTTTTCAGGTTGGCTTACCAACCATAATAGCAGCGCTATTTCTTAATCGGCTCCAGTAAATCAAGCAGCTTCTTGATGTTCCGATTGGCTTTTGTCTGCGCCTCTGCCACGCGATTGGATAGTTTTAAAAAAGGTATCTTGGCAAGAAGGGAAAGAGCTTTGATCATAGGGCTTGCCTTTATAACATGGCTTTCAGCGTTCAGCCGACTCGTCTTAAGCCAGTTACTTAACTTAGCTTCTTTTGCCCAGCTTTTCTCATTTTCAGAATCAGCCAACGTATTTCTTAGAAAGTCGATGTCAGTATTGGGATGAGGAACCGGCCTACAGAGCTCATTTTTCTTCTCATCGTCTTGATAATTTGCCTCTACATAACCTAAAAGAGCGGCTGAAAAAACTTGCTGACAAGTGCGCACTGACTGGAGTGTAATTTGTCGATTTTGAAAAATCGGGGTGGGCGGCCTTTTGGCCAGACCATCACCAGCGCAATCGATATGCAAAGTGTTCAGGGTAGTGGTAATTGAGCCTTTTTCAAGGACGATTTCATTTTCACGAATAGTTTTAACTCTACCTTTTCGGACGATGTTATTGATGCGCTTTAATTGTTTCAACTCGGCCTGAGTCACGGTGCTGCATCGATACATTGTAGGTTTAATGTTGTCATCTATTCTTAGCAGGCCACCCGCGTTCGAAATATTTTCGAAAAAATCATCGATATCTTTTGCTTCAGAGCCTGGAATAATTTGATTAGCGAATAGCTTACCTAACGATTCAAACGTGGGCTGGATATGCGCCCGGTCCAATATCCAGGAATCTCGCGGCATAATCCATCTGATCTGATCTGGATCTACTTCATTTTTAAGGAGAAAGAGAGCAGCATCTATAGCAGTTTTCCCAGCTCCGACGAGCACGAAATCGTCGAACCTCTGACCCAAAACAGGCAACTCGTTTAGGGGAGCACAACTCACATCACCTTCTATCGAGAAAGGCGGTGGCCTCTTCGAAGGAATCACTACGTTCATGTAGGTCGAATCCACTTCCTTTTTAAAAGAGACAAAGTATTTTTCATTCGATAGCAAGGACACAAACTCGCCGTTTCCCTTGTATTCGCAGCTTGGGAAATACTGCACTCTACCTGATGATAGAAATTGTCCCTGCATAACTTGATCGAAATAACTGCAGACCTCGCTGTTGCTTGCCAGCTCATATAAACCTTTGTTTAAGCCGGTCATATCAATGTTATCACTGCCTAGATTCTTCGAATTAACACCATAAAAAGCAGAGGGTTGGTGCAATCGCACGAAGGGGTACGCGTCGTTCCAGTGACCACCTGGCTGGTGGTGCTTGTCTACAATAATCAGGTTCGCATCTGTTTCCGTTAGCAATGAGTCGGAAAAAGCCATGCCCATAGCACCACTACCAATAACTAAATAGTCCGTTTTAAGTTGCTGCAAATGGTGACTCCTTGTCTCAGTTATTTAGCATCTTCTATTGATTGGCGACGCAGACGACGCATCCCGAGGAGCCAGCGATCAATGTTGTCTCCTTTACGGCGGACATATTCTTCGACTTCTGGATGAGGCAGCACATAAAAACGCTCTTCTCGCAGACACTCAACAACCGTCTGGGCCAATACCTCCGGCTCAATAATGCCATCTGTTTGACCATCGCCAAGACTGCGTGGCGCCATCGCCGTGTTTACACCTTGGGGACACAGTACTGACACCTTAATGCCCTCGTCTCCGTGGTTGATCGATATAAATTCCGCCAATTTCACAGCGGCACCTTTTGTTACGGTATAGGGTCCTGAACCCAAGGCAGCCAGCAAACCTGCGGCAGAAGCAGTATTCAGCAAGTAACCATCGCCCCGCTCCAACATACCGGGCAATACTGCGCGAGCAGCATAGAGATGGGACATCACATGAAGCTCCCACTGTCGCTGCCAGACATCATTGGTAGCATCTGTCAGCGTTCCTTCTCCACCAGCACCGGCATTCGAACAAAAGAGATCGATCTGCCCAAATTTTTCAATGGTCTTATCAACCAGCCCTTGTATCTGATATTCCTCAGTTACGTCACAGACCATGCCTTCACACCCAAGTTGCTCTGCGGAAGCCGCAACCAAGTCACCATCCAGATCTGCTAACACAATGGTTTTCGCCCCTTCAGCCAGAAAGGCTTTAGCCATCGCCAATCCGATACCGCCACTGCCTCCTGTAATAACGGCGACTTTGCCCTGGAGTTCCATATCGTTCAATTCCCTCTCAGCATCTACGCGATTCGCAGTATACATGAGAGGTAATCAACCGCTTAGGTTTAGCTGTTCAGCGATTGATAAAAATGCTATTACTCGCTTAAGGACTCTCTAAGGATAGAAAAAATGTCAGAAGCTGTTGCCAATGAACCGGTAGTTGCGCCAACCATAGTTTATCCACCCTCTTTCGACGACCTAGCCGATGAGCGAGCAGAAAGGAAACACAAACTTGCAGCTGCTCTCCGAATTTTCGGCCGCTTTGGTTTCGATGAAGGTGTCGCTGGTCATTTCACGGTGAGAGATCCTGAAAGAACTGACCATTTCTGGGTCAATCCGTTTGGACGATCTTTCAAACAAATGCGAATTAAAGATCTAATACTCGTTAATCACAGCGGAGAAATTGTCGAAGGTAATGGACTACTAAACCAGGCAGCCTTCGCCATACATTCCCAGATACACAAAAATCTTCCTCATGTGACAGCTGCAGCGCACACCCACTCTCTTTACGGTAAAGCTTGGTCTTCACTGGGTCGTCTGCTCGATCCGATAACCCAAGATTCTTGCGCCTTCTACAACGATCACGTCCTGTTCAACGACTTTACTGGTGTAGTGCTAGACACCTCAGAAGGCGAGCGAATTTCGGCCGCATTAGGCACAAAAAAAGCAGCGATACTCCAAAACCATGGCCTACTAACAGTTGGTAAAACGGTCGATGAAGTTGCGTGGTGGTACATCACCATGGAACGAACCTGTCAGGCCCAATTGTTGGCAGAAGCCGCCGGTGACCCGGTAAAAATTAGAGATGATGTCGCCGAATTGACCAGCAAACAAATCGGTCAACCCCAAGGTGGATATTTTAGCTTTAAACCACTCTACGATGTGCTAATGGCAGAAGACGATCAAAGCTGGACCGAACAGTAACGTCCTACCCTTCAGGATATCTGCGCGAGCGTATCGGCAAAAAGTGTCAATGCTGCCTCGGTAAAGGCTTGCATATTATGCTGACGGTTATCGGACCAGGTCTCTATTTTTAGCGTCGCGTTTCTAGGACCACTAACACCGATAACACTAACCCCCGCCCCGTGGCCGTAGGGTGTCCCGGCAGGACCCGCTGCTCCTAATTCGGCAACACCCCAGGTCGTATCAAGCTTATTTCTAGCTGCATGGGCAAACTCCTGTACCATATCTTCAGTCAAGGGTTGCAGAGCTTTAAATTTCTGGCTGTCAAAAGACAAAAAAGCACGACGAGATTTCTGAGTGTAAACAACACTTCCACCGACAAAGTAACTCGAGGCACCGGGGATCGCTAATAGGTTAGCCGCTATAAGCCCTCCAGTTGAAGATTCGGCGACAGAAACTGTCGCTTTGCTGGCAATAAGTAGTTCGGCAATACGGGTAGCTGTATCTAGAAACATAACACTTAGACCGCTGTAAGATCCCCATCAGCTATCCAGCTGCCGTGAAAACCAAATGGGACTCTGACCGGCAACAGTATCTGTGCTAAAGCGGGTCGTGACATATCTAGCGCATCAAGAATGATAAGCTCACTAGCATTACGGGCTTCATCATAAACATAAGTCATCAGATAACCGTCGTCTTCCGAGGTCGCAGACTCCTTGGGAACAAAATATGGCTCAGACCCATGACGCCCAGGTCCAAACTCGAAAGAAGAAGAATCCCCCGTCTGCATATCGTGTTTAAAAAGCCTTGGAAAACTATTCCCTTCCGCCGCCACGGTATAGCCATAACGATAAGCTTTGCCGTTTAAATCTGGATGACAGCGAGGAAATTCCTGATCGCGGTCATCCACTCTGGTTTCAGTCACTTTACGAAGCGTTGGACTAACTTCCCAACGATCTAGCTTAGGCGTGCTATCACCAAATGGACCATTGATATCTCCATCAAACATTCTGTCATAGCGACAGATATCTACAATGACGTTGCCCCCTTCTGTTTCGTAGGCATTCATCGGATGGTAAGCGTAACTCTGCGATACTGGCGACCAAACAATTTCCTCGGGACCACCATTCCTTGGCATGAGCCCGACACGCGCTTCATGCTCTGGGTCCCAGCGAAACGGGAAACGGGATCCCGTAGCCAACGCCATAAAACTGAGTGTTACAGGAAAATCATAGATGACGACGAAATTTTTCGTAATGCTCATATCATGAATCATGCTCATCGCCGGCATTGGGATATCCACGACTTTCGCAGTGTTAGCCTCTGCATCCATGACAACATACTTGACATGATCACGATAGCGGGCCCAATCATAACTGATCGCATGCAGCTCATTGGTTTCCCGATCGACTTTTGGATGCGCCGTAAAAGCCCCCCAGTTAGGAGAATGGCCAATAGTCTCCAATTCATAGCTCAGTTCAACAGGTGGGGTTCCTGATTCTACAATCGCCCAAGTTCTGCCAGCGTGACCGATGACGTGTGTGTTAGGGCTGCCGGCTGAGAGGTTGCGATTTCCAAACTCCTCTCCCAGTTCTGCCACTATGCCTTCGCTTCTGACCCAACGGTTGCGATACCAATCTGCTCGGCCATTCTCTAGGCGGAGTCCGTGCACCATTCCATCCCCAATAAACCAGTGATGAGATACTGGGTCAACTTCGTTCAATGGATTAGGACCGTTACGCAAAAAACGACCCGTTAACTCAGTCGGAATAGAGCCGGTCCAAGTCAGTTCAGTCAGTGTTGTTTCGACATCAACCGGCCCATAATTGTTCTCAAGATACATTTCTGGCCTGTAATAACTTTTCACCGGTCCCGCCGGCCTACTGCACCCAATCAACGACCCGGACGCAAAAGGTAGGGTCACACCGGCTTGAAGCAACGCTCGTCTGGTAACCATAACTAGACCTCAATAACGATATAAAGTAATTATTTCTCTGAAATAAGTTTTTTGACAAAAGTCTTGCAAGTAAGGATTTTTTCTTAGTTGTTGCTTGTTAAAAAAATTCCAAAGCCTACGTAATAAATTTTCTTAACGGAACCGGGAGTGCAAACAGTAACATATTTTGGAATTTGCATTCATTATCAGAAAATGAAATTTGAGGGACTTCTCAAGTAACTTTTACCACGACATGTATTAGCCTCATTAACCGAAGATCAGATAATAATTTATTTCCACACAGTCAGGTCGCGATATAGGCGTCAGCGTCAGCGTCGTATCTCCAATCTGTCTTATCCTTTTCTTGCGGTTTCGAAGGTGGCCACGCTTGCAATATAGCCTCTTGGTGAAATTCTTTAGCAATTTCAGAGTTTGGATTATCCCGAACAAACTCAATCGCTTGCTTAAACTCATACAGCCGATCTAATAACTCTGTGGCTGGAATTCTTTTTTCGAGAACCTCAATACCTTTGGGATTTACGAAAAGCCCCTGTTTTTTATCACCGATCTTGAGCCAGACTTTCACTTCTTCATCTCTTCGATCAACAGCTGTCTTTACCACTTTCCAGTTTTCACTTGCCACTTTGCTTGCCTCTTGTGTCAATTGAAGGTACCGGTCTGAGGCATCGTCGATTGAATCTTCGACGTTTGCTATTGTTTCGCGCACATATTTGTCGAAGATTTTCTCCACTATCATTCTCCGTGGTTAAAACTAAACAGGCAAAACCTATGGTCGAGAGCCTATAAATCGAGAGGGTTTTCATGGAATTCCAGGGCACCCACTCTCATATTGTCCGAAGGCCTATGAAACATCGAGGACTCAGGCAGATTCTCGCTTTCGTTTAATCCCTTCGGGATGGTATCAGTTAAAGTTTGGGGGAGTGCTTCGCTCAACATTTCCTCCAAGGTACTTCTCTCAACACTATCAACTAGTTCAGAGACATCAATTTGAAAAGCGTCTTGTTTCAAAATCTCTTTTTCTTCGGTTAATTCCAACTTAGAAAAATCGATAAAGGTTTCATT
>MDSZ01206028.1_pt1 | contig 41540 bp, 42 predicted proteins | sample 811201 | NCBI WGS metagenome assembly MDSZ01 (sample SAMN05326647, study PRJNA326480) | marine metagenome | isolation source: seawater | place: Indian Ocean: North | collected 2010 | reverse complement strand
TCAAATTTTGGTCGTTTTTTTAAAAATTTTAATTTTTCATATAATTTTAATTTTTTGATATTCTTTTTTAATATCTTTATAAAATTATTATTTGTTTTAATAAAGGTCATTTTTTGTTTTATCTTAATACTGTTGTTGTTTATTTGTAATATTCCTCCACTTAATATTTTGTCAAATATTTTAGAGGGTGAAAAAAATTTTATATCACAATCATTTGAACTACTTGAATCTAAGTTATAAAATGTATGACATTCATCAACAAATAATAAAATTTTTTTTTTTTTACAATATTGATACAAGCTTTTTAATTCTTGTTTTATTCCAAAAAAATTAATTATCAGGATCACTCTTGTTTTATTTGTGATTTTTTTTTTTAACAAATTAACTGAAATATGAAAATTTTTTTTTATCTTGTAAAATTTATATTTATAATTTTTTTTTGGATATGATTGAAAGATTACATCACAGCTAAATTCTGGATATAATATCTCGTCATCATTACCTAAACATATATTATTTAGAGCAAAATTTAATGCACTTCTCCCATTATATAAATAGATGAATTTTTTCATTTAAGGATTGATTGAAAACATTTTTCTATAAAGTTTAATAAAGTTTTTACTAAATGGTAATATGAATAAAATTAATAATAAGATTCTATCTGTAAATTTCATTTTTTTTTTTAGATTTTTTTTTATCTCTTCTATTACGATATTATCTTCATTTTCTATATAATTAAGAGATAAAGAAAAGTTTGTTTTTTCTATGAATTTTTTTTTGTTTTTTAAGAAAATTTTGTTATCACTGTGATTGCCAATCAATGATAATTTTTCTATTAAATTTAGTTTTTCTAAGAAAAATAAATTTTTCTTATTCCAAGTATCACTTTCATCATGAACTCTCCATTTAGACAAAACTTCAGGGCAATAAGATAATTCGGATATTAAACTCAATCTTAAAGTCAAATCCATATCACTTATCATTGAATATTCTTTGTCAAATTGAAAAGATATTTTGTCTAAACATGCTTTTCTACAAATTAATGTTTCTAAACTTATAAAATATTGTTTCAATAAATTAAAAAAAACTTTTCCTGTTGGTGGTGCTTTATAATAAAAAATCTTTTCTTTTTTTGATGAAAAAAAAATTGTATTTGAAATTACCATACCTGTTTTTTGATCTTCAAAATATTTAATTTGCTTCTCAAGCTTTTTGTTTAACCAAATATCATCTGTATCTAAAAATGATACAAATTCCCCTCTACAATTTTTTAATGCGATTTGCCTTGCTGAGCCTAAGTTAACCTGATTTTCAATAAAAAAATATTTAAATCTTTTATCGTAATATCTATTAAAAATTTTTTTACTATTATCGGTTGATGAGTTATCAACAAATATTAATTCCCAGTTTTCATATGTTTGATTAATTATTGATTTTAAACTATCTTCTAAATATCTATCACCATTTTTGCAATTCATTATTATACTTATCAAAGGTTTCATTTTTTATTTAAAAATCTAGTTTTATAAAATTTAATTGTTTTATTTAAACCAATTCTAAAACTTATATTTTGCCTCCAATTTAAGATCTTTTTTGCTTTAGAGATATTAGGATAAATTTTTAAAATTTCATCATTTCTTAAATTAATTTTTCCAAAATTTGGTCTCCCCTTTTTAATTTTATTCCTAATCAAATTTATAATTTTTTTTATAGATTGTGGTTTGCCAGACCCAATATTAAAAATTTCTCCTTTGGAATTTTTATTTTCGAAAACTTTAAATATTAGATAAATTAAATCATCAACATATAAAAAATCTCTTAATTGTTTTCCGTCTGAGGTATCAAATTTAAGATTTTTTAAACAACCATCTATTATTATTGGAATAAATCTATTAATATCTTGATAAGGTCCATAGACCAAATAAAGTCTTAGAATGGTAATTGGAAACCCTTTTTTTTTGAAAAGTTTCAATAAATAATTTGAAGCCATCAATTTTGACTTTCCATAAAATGATTTTAATTTTTTTGTGTCTATTGATGATTTTTCATCTTGAGGAGAGCTTTTATTTCCATACTCAACACAACTTCCAATTTGTATAAAAGATTTTATATCTTTATTTAAAAAATAATCTGCTAAATTTTTACATCCAATATAGTGGCTCTTATAAGTTTTAATTTTGTTTTTATGATCTACATATCCACCGAAATTTACAATATAATCAAATTTTGATTTAATTTTAGAAAAATTGTTTTTTTTGCTTATATCAAAAACTAAATAATTAACCTTTTTTAAAAATCTTAATTTTTTGGGTCTGTTGGATGAAATACTCGTAACACTCCATTTTTTTTTTTAAAGCTTTTTTACATAAGTGAAAACCTAAAAAACCTGTTCCACCTACTACAAGTAATTTTTTTTTATTTTTCAAAGTTTTTTAAGATTTTTTCAAGTTTATCTTTGTCTCTTTTAGTATCCATACATTGCCAAAACCCATTATGCTTGAATGCACATAATTGTCCCTTTTTAGCAATTTTTTCTAATGGCTCTTTTTCTAAAAAAGTTCCATCTCCCTTAATTAAATTAAGAAATTTAGACTCCATCACAAAAAAACCACCATTGATCCACCCTTCATCAAGTTTAGATTTTTCCTTAAAATACGATACCTTGCTACCTTTTAATTTGAGCGCACCAAATCTAGCTGGAGGTCTTACAGCTGTTAAAGTAACTGTTTTTTTATTTTTTCTATGAAAATTTATTAATCTTTTTATGTTTACATCTGAAACACCATCTCCATAAGTCATCAAAAAAGTATCAGAACCAATAATTTTTTTTAATCTTTTAAGTCTTCCTCCAGTCATTGTTCTTCGACCAGTTTGTATAAGATGAATATTCCATTTATATTTTTTTTTCTTAAAAAATTTTTTTATAATTTCCCCTTTATAACCGATAGCAATATAAAATTCTTTAAAACCATACTTATAATAATGATTTATTATATGTAATAGAATTGGCTTACCTGCAACTTTGACCATAGGTTTTGGTATTGTTTTTGTATACTCAGACAATCTTGTTCCAAATCCACCTGCTAAAATAATCACTTTCATTTTATCGGTACTTTTTTAACTTTAATTGATATACTTTAATTTGATTGCTGGTTATCAAATTCATATTCTGTTTATTAAAAAAACTTTGATACCAAGATGCTGTCATTTTAATTGTTTCATTGAAAGAAAGTATATTTTTCCATTGAAGTATTTTTTTAGTTTTATTGGAATCTAAATTTAACAAGCCAGCTTCTTTAACTTTTGTTTTATGTTTTTCTACTTTCCATTTAAGTTTAGGTAAATATTTTTTAAAAGCTTTTAAAAGTTCAGTCACACTATAATTCTTTATAAAGTTTGGTCCAAAATTAAACGATTGACCATTTACAGAAGTCTTTTTAACTTTAAGCATATATCCTAAAAACAAATATCCATAAACAGGTTCAAGCACATGTTGCCAAGGTCTTGTTGAATTTGGATATCGTATTTTTAGAATTTTTTTATTTTTTATTGATCGTATCAAATCAGGAATAATTCTATCTTCTGACCAATCTCCACCTCCAATTACATTTCCAGCTCTAGCTGTGGCAATACTTAAATTTTTTTTGCTGATATAAAAAGAATCAAAATAGGATCTAAAGGCTATTTCGACTGACGCCTTTGACGCGCCATAAGGTTCGCTGTCTCCTATTAAATCTGTTTCAGAATATTTTTTTTTTTGATTTAAGTTTTTATAACATTTATCACTGGTGATAATTATAACACTCATATGTTTATTCATTTTCATATTTTTTAAAATTTCAAATAAATTCAATGTCCCCACAAAATTTGATGTCCATGTTTCATAAGGATTCGAAAAAGATTTTTTTACTAAAGATTGCGCCGCTAAATGGAAAATAATATCAGGTTTTATTTTAGAAATTTTTTTTTTTAATCTATTTAAATTTCTTATATCAAGTCTATAGTCATTTATTTTTCTACTTATACCAGATAGTTGAAAGTTAGATGGTGAGGAGGGTATATTTAAAGAAATCCCAAAAATTTTTGATCCCATTTCTTTTAACAAAATTGATAACCAAGATCCTTTAAAACCTGTATGCCCAATAATTAAAACTTTCTTATTCTTATAAAAGTTATTTATATTTTCTATTTTCATTTAATTTTTTTCAAAAATTTAAGTAATATTGAAAATTTTGGTTTGTCATAAAAATTTTCAGAAAATTTTTTTATTTTCATACCCTCTTTTATAAATTTTTTTTTATTATGACTATTTTTAATGAATTGTAACAATTTATTATTATAATTAACTATGTGATTTTTGTTTACTTTAAACAGAGGATCAATGCTAAACTGATTTTTTTTGTTTAAGTAAATAGGAATAAGGCCTGAATTAACAACATTTATTACTGATGCAGTGCCTCTATATAATAAATACTCATTATTTTTAATATCAAAGTCTAATTTATTTTTTGAAATTTTTATATTTCTACCAATTCTTTTAATAAGTAAATTAAACTTTTTATTTTTCAAAAAGATTGGATGTAGTCTAAAAGTAAATTGTATTTCTTTATCGTCATTTTTTTTACAAAAGTCTAAAAGTATATTTATTTCATCAATTATGCCCTCGGGCATTACTAGTACTTTAATCTTTCTTTTATCTTTTATTTTTTTAACAAATTTAGTATTGATCTCTGAATTTCTAAATAATCCAAAATTTTGAATATCAAATCTTTTTTTAAATTTCGATAATAAAATTTCTTTATTATTTTTTCCTATTGTAAAAATCATATCTGGGTCAAATTTTCTATTTATGAACGAAAACAGTGAATATTGAAATTTTCTTATTACACCGAATTGGTAACCTATTTTTTTTATATTCATTTTAAGGCTGCCAGTTTCATAACATACTAATTTTTCGTATGAATTTCCCTCAAAGGTGAAAAAAATATTTTTTAAATTATATTTTTCTAAAATTTTTTTTACTTGTAAGGATATTCTTTGATTGTCAATAGATGTTAAGATATTTCTAATACTTAATAAATTTTTTTTTTTAAAAAAAAAACTATGATAAAAAATTTTGATCGAAGTTTTAAACAGTAATTTTATCTCAGTCAAAAAATTTAGCTTTTTTGAAAGTATAATGTAATTTCCTTTAATTTTATATTTAAGTTGATTCTTTTTGAAACCAATATGATCAATTAATACTAATAAGACTTTATTAGAACCTATCTTTTCAGCTAAGTTTCCAAAATAAAAGTCATTATCATATCTTAAATTATCATAGGAAACCAAATGTGATAAAATTAAATATTCATAATTTTTTTTTGTACAAGAATAATAATTTTTTTTTGAAAAAAAAATTTGATTAAAAAAATTTAATATTTTTTTGAAAAGATTTAAATCAATTTTATAGTCCTGCAACAAAACTGATCGTGGTAAATGAGGATTCAAATATGGGACTCCAATCAACTCTTTATTTTTTTCATTTTTTTTTAAAAAGTTGTTTGAACTTTTATAGAAATCTTTTATTTCTTTTATTTTCAAATTACTTTGGATGTTTATTTCTATCTTTGTAGTCAGTGAGAATAAAGTCTTCCCCGGTACCTAACATATTATAAAGTTGATGATCTTTATCATTAGTCCATACAATAGCTTCAGGGTCATCATATAAAAAATCACAATTTTTACAGTAGTCTATTCTATCAAAATCTTTTTCCTCATGAGCTTTTCTCAAATCCTCATATTCTTTTCCAAAATAAACATCCTCAAAACTGCTTCTATCTAAATGACCTAATATACTTTTTTCTTCATTTGGAGGTCCAAGTGTTTGGCAACAAGGAACAACACTTCCTGTTCTGCCAATTTTACCTCCTGCTCTTACAGTCAATTCAGGAGCAAATGGACGTCCACAAGATCTTCTTTTAGTTTTTTCTCTAGGATTAATATTGTCATGATTTCCACTCCAATTATGCATCTTCCAAATGTACGCTATTGAGTTAACAACATTTATGACATTTTTTTTATAATGTTCTATCTCTTCATTGATGTTATCATTATTTGTAATTAAATGATAAGTGCTAACTTTTGTATTTGATTTAGATAATTTTACATATGACTTTAATTCAGTAAGATTTTTTAAAATTAATTCAAAGTTATCAATATTCATCCATTTTTTATATAATTCTCTATTATAGCCAATTACACTAAATCTTATAAAATCAATACCAGCATCAACAACATCTTTCATAAACTGTCCATTCAAACGAGCTCCATTACAATACATAAAACATTTTAAATTTCTTTTTTTAACTGCTTTAATATATTCAGGTAGATCTTTTGCCATTGTAGGTTCACCACTTCCCTCTAAGTTAATTTGAGGTGTTCCATGTTTAGGAACTATTTCATCTAATATTCTCTCAAACTCTTTTAATGGCATCTTCCTAGTAAAGCCTTTACCTCTTCCAGGATTGGTTTGAGGGCACATTTGACATGTGTAATTACAACCTCCAAAAACTTCCATTACTATTCTTTTTAAATTGATTTTTTTTTCCATAACGTTCAATTATTGAACAATACTATCTTTAATTGTTTCAGTGTAAAGAAATAAATTTGTTTATTTTCTTTTTTCATTACTATCTTGAAAATATATAATTAAATGAATTTTTAAATGGCTCGGAGATCTTAATAAATTTAGACTGCTCTTTTCCAATAAGTTTAAAATTATACTTCTGCATAATATTTTTTACACTTTTTAACTGTTCATTATAATTTTCATTAATTTCTATCAGTAAACTTCTTAAGTTTTCATTAGACAGAACTTTATTAGCTCCCTCTAAAATGACATGTTCAAGTCCATCAACATCAATTTTTATATAATTTGGGATTTTAAATTCTAGAGTATTTATTAGAAAATCAATATTGAATCCATAAATAGTATAATTATTTTTAATATTAATTTTCTTACCTTGAAAATCTATATTTTTTCCAAAAGAATGAAGTGCTCCACCTTCTCTAAAATCACTTTCCATCATTAATTGAAACCCTTTGCTTTTATTTGTTAAAGGAAATTGATTTATCTTTATCTTATTTTCAAGATCATTAATACTTATATTTCTGCTTAAAACTCTAAGATTACTTGAAGAAGGCTCAAAAGAGTGTATTTCGATATTTTCATGTTTTAATGCAGCATAAATAGAATAAAGTCCAATATTAGATCCAATATCCCAAAAAATATTTTTTTCGTTTTTATCAAAATCGTCAATCCAATGCAATGTTTCAGGTTCTTTTGTAAAAAAAGTATTGACTCTATATTGTATTAATTGATTTGGTACAAAAAAAGAAACTTTTTTATCTAAGATTAATATAGATTTATAAGAGTCTAATTGTATAAATTCCCTAATCCATATTAAAAAACTTCTTTTAATTATTTTAAAAATTATAAAATCTAAGAAATACAAAATTTTATAGATTATAAATGAAATATTTTTGATCATACTAAAATACTTTTTTAAAGAATCTATAAATATAAGGATTTATAAATTCTCTAAACTTAATAAGATTATAATTAATTCCCTCTAGTTCACAAACTTCTTTTGTTTTCGTTGTCATTAAATTATAAACAAGAACTACTCTATTATTCTTTCCATCTCCTTTATAATTATGCCAAGAAGTTTTTTCAGTTCTTGAAAAAAATAAAGCTCTATTTTCTTTCCATTCAATTTCTTGGGGATTTTCTCCTTTTTTATTTTTATAAATAATAGTTCCTGTATTGTTTTTAGGTTTTAAATAAACAACACCACTTAATAATTTGTTAACATGATCTCTATGAATTGGAAAAATATAATCTTTGCCTGTCTCTATTATATTAAAGTCTGAATACTCGTATAAATGTGTTTTTTGTGGAGCTAATTCATCTAATATTTTAATAGCAGTGTTGTGACAAGATTCTTGAAGATTTTTCAAAATTTTTGGATCTATACAAGTAGTGTTGACTTGTCCATTTTTATCTATCTTATTCTGATAACTAAAAACCTCATTGGCTTCGACTTTTTTTAGTTCTAAAGATGATAAATAACTTAACGAATCACTATTTAAAAAGTTATCTAATATTCTATATTCCATAATTATGAATAAAAATTTTTCAAATCTTCATCTTTAGGTATTTCTTCTTTCCAAAGAATATTATAATTATTAGTTTTATCATTTTTTAAGATCATATTTAGTTTTTCATTAATATTATTTTTATTAGCATAGATAATATCATTATCTTCTTTAAATTTATAATTTATATGTTTGTAATTTCTTATATCGGAATAAATTAAAATCCTTTTATTCATAAATAAAGCTTCTTCTATAGAAGTTGATGAATAACTTATCAAACAGTCTGAATTATCTAGATCATCAAAAAAATCTTTATTCTTTGATATTTTAACAAAATTGTATTGATCAATATTAATCAATCTTTTGAAAGTTTCCAAATCACATTCTGGACCTTCTCTAAATCTAATAATTAACTCAATATTTTGATGAACTTTTAAAAAAGTTATTAATCCAGAAATATTTTTTATATATTCATTGTAATTTTCATAAATCCAAGGCCATTTTGACAATGATTTTGGAGTGCTAGCGTGCAAGAATCTAAACTTATCATTTTTTTTTAATTTTTCGTTCGGATTATTTTTTCCATATAAAATAGGCTTTGATTTTAAAATTTTAATATTTTCATCATAATATTTTATTGCTTCATATGATATTTTGGATTGAGATACGGAGTAACTCGCTATTTTTGAAAAAATTAATCCTCTTGCGCATATGGGTAAAACAAAATTTGAAAATTGATCATCAGGGATAGAGATTGAACCATGAGGAACAAGAATAACTTCCTTTTTTTTTGATAAAGAAATTGATGCTAATATAGTGGATATATCAAACCTTAACTGGTCTACAAATACACAATTTGGGTTCAAAAAATCGACTAATTTTGAAATACTATTATAAAACTTTGATTGATTTTCACAATATTTGATGAGTGGTTTGATAATAACATCTTTAAAATAATCAAAATTTTTATCCTTAATATTTTCAAAAAATATTTCTATATTTTTATCTAAGTTATTATTTAATGTATTATCATCATTTATTGGAAATAAATAGAAAATTTTTCTTCTATCTAAAAAATTGAATACTGAAATCAAATTTAAAAAAATATGATAAATTTTAAAATCTTGGAAAGGCTTTAATTGAAAAATATTTATTTCTTTTTTTTCATTTTCCTTAAAAATTTTTTTAGTCAAAAAAGAACCGGAAACTAATTTAACATTTGTTTTTTTTGTAAATTTACAGATCATATTATTTATTTTTATCAATATTTTTTTATACTTAGAAAAACTGATAGATCTTAAATAAAAAAAGAATTCTTGATCTTTTTTAAAAAAAATTTTTTTGATAAAGAAAGGTATAAAAGACTCGAAACTATTAAACTCATGATATTTTTTATTATAAAATAATTTGAAACTTTGATATTCCCTCAAATTTTCAACAAGATACAAGAATGAAAATACACTTACAAAAAATATATTATGAATATTTTCAATTATTCCATTATCTACCTTATTCAAAAGATGAAGATTTTTATCAAATTCTTGATAAATATTTTTAGATTTTCTTATTATTTCTTTTTGAATTTTAGAATCTGAACTAATTTTAGGTTTTATAAATTTGATTTTTTCTTTTTTATTTATATACATTTCTATTCCAGGAGAAAATAAAAAAACATTTTCAAATTTATCGTGATGTTTGTTAAACTCTAAAACATCATTCTTATCATATAAAACAATAAGATTTTTCATATTAATATTTTATAATTTTAATTTTTTTTGGATTAAGGCAGTAATTTTTTACTAAACCTTCGTCTATCATTTTATTAATTTTAATTATAACTTTTTCATTAAAATCTTTTTTATAATAAATTTTATTTTTTTTTGATAAAATTTTTTTACCAGAATAATTAGGATATTTTTTAAGATATTTTATTGTATTAATTGCTAATTGAACACTCGATTTTGCATTCTTACATCCAATAGAGTGTGTATTATCATTTCTTTTAAAATTTGTTTGTATTTGAAATAAAATTTTCCCATCGTCGATTTTGTCATTTACATAATGAGTCGATATACCAGTATACTCCAACTCTTTATTATAAAATGTCCATACATTACAGCCTGCTCCTCTATAGTAGGGAATTAAGCCTGCATGTATATTTATAATTTTCTTATTAACTAAATTAATAAATTTTTTTTTCAATAAAGATGTTGCATTCAAAATAATAAAGTTAGGATTAATTTGTTTAATTTTAGATAATACTTTTTTTGTATTCAATTTTCCTTTTTTAATTTTAAGTGAGGTTTTTTTCTTGAGAAAATTACTATTTTTTTTACAAAAAATTTGAAAGTATTTTTTTTCATAATATTTTACTTTCTTAAAATGATTAAATATAACTTTTGATTTTTGTTTAGTATAATTTTGAGATACATTTTTTGGGTATTTTTCAAAGATAATATTTGAATTTTGAAATTTTTTTAAAATTTTAATCGCAACATATTTATGTTTTAATAAATCACCACTTATAATCAGGATTTTGTTTTTTTTATTCAATAGACTTAATTAGTATTTTTTAAGAATCTTAGAAAATTTTCTGTGTGTTTCTTGATCTCTGATTTCAATAACACTTAGATGATTTTCAATAGGCAGCAATCCAATATTTTTCCCAATCAATAGACCTTCTCTAATAAATTCTGGGTAAGTTACACAGCAAATTCCATGTAAACCAAGATATGTTTTTTTTTTAATCTTTTGTGGGATGTCTCCTTCTTCAATTCTCTGAAAACCATTTATATTTTCTTTCCAAAGCCAACCCTTTTCCTCTTTTGCTGCTATTACAGTGTCATAACCATTTTTCAACAGCACTTTTATTGCATTATCTATTAGATCATTATCTCTAAAAGGATAAGTTTCCTCAAGATGAACAATTAAATCAGGAAAGATTTTCTTTTTTTCTAATTCTTTAAGAGAAAATTTTTGGACAGTTCTTAAATTTACATCTCCTTGAGAATATTTTTTTGGTCTAATAAATGGGCACTCTGCTCCGTTTTTTATAGCAAATTTTTTTGTCTCATTGTTATCAGTTGAGACAATAATCTTTTTAATGTACTTAGATTTTTTTGCATAATTAATTGTGTGCTTAATTAAAACATCTTTTTGATTTTTTTTTAAAGGTCCTTTTGATGGAATAACTGCAATTATATTTAATTTTTTTGGATCTAAATTTCCTTGAGAAAAGTTTTTTGATTGAGATTGAATTATATTTACGACATTTTTTAATCTTGTTTTATTACCGTCTTGATGAATTCCATGATGATGAAAAACACTAGCACTTGGTTCGTAAATTATTTTATAACCAGATTGGATAACTTTTTCTCCCCAAAGTCTATCTTCAATATTAGAGATATTTTCATCAAATTTAATTTTTTTCCAAATACTTTTTTTTATCATTGAATTTGCATTATGAAAAAAACTATCTTTTACTTGAATCTTTTTATCTAAACCAAATACTAAAAATAAATCCCTCTTATCAGCGTCTGTAGAGAACTCCATTGGTTCTTGTCTTCCATAAACACCAGCAACATTATTCTCTAATTCAAAATTTTTAATTAAATTTTTTAACCAATTTTTATTTGTAGGTATACAATGAGCTGATAAACAAACTATATAATCACCTAATGATTTTTTAATTCCTAAATTTAATGCCTTACCAGGTAAAAAATTATCTATTAAATAAATTTTTTTTACACCAACTAAACTAGCTTTTTCTACAGTTTTATCAGTACTATTGTTATCAACTAAAATAATTTCGTATCCTTTAAAAGTTTGTTTTTTAATTTGGTCTAAACATTTTAATATCCATCTTTCTTCATTTTTAGTTCTAATTATAATTGAAATTTTTGGTCTCATAAATTAATCCTAAATTTTTTAGCTATACCATTTATTTCTTTAAATAAAACTTCATCAACAGGAATACCTTTCTCTAATCTTTCCTTTGCAATTAAAATTTCTTTGTCATTTGGCATATAAATTTTATTATTTTTATTTTTTTTTTGTTTTTTTACTTGGTCACACATCTCATTTAAATTTTTCATAAAATTTTTTTTATTAACAAAAATATCTGACTTAAAAACTAAATAAAATTGACCAAGCTTTCTAGGTTTGTGAATGGAACTTTTATACATGGGGGGTATATTCTTTCCAAAATTCATTCCTAAAAAAACTGAACACATCACTTCAACCATTGCAGCTAATCCATATCCTTTATATCCACCTATAGATAATAAACTTTCTGCTAAATCTGGATTGTTTGTTGCCCTTCCATCTTTATTGGCAGCTAAATTATTTGGCAGTTTTTTTTTTAATCTTTTGAAATTAAGTAATTTATTCCAAGAAATTTGGGTTGTTGCCATATCTAAGCAAAAAGGTTCTTCTTTATATTTAGGAGCAACAAAACAAATTGGATTTGTTCCAAAAAAGGCTTCTTTTCCTCCATAAGTTAGTTGCAAAGAATCAGCATGAGTAAAAGCTAGAGCAATAAAACCTTTCTTTGCAGCCGGTAACAAAATACTTGCTAAAGCTCCTGGATGACTAGAATTTTTAACTCCAATCATACAAATCCCCTTATTTTTTGCCACCTTTACTCCCTTTTCAATTGCTTTTGCTCCAGCTGCAAGTCCAAAACCATCATTAGCATCTAACAAATATGCACATTCAAATTTTTTATAAAATTTAAATTTTGGTCTAGGGTTTTTTCTACCTAAAATTCCAGATTTTACATAATGAGGAAATAACTTAATTCCATGAGAGTCTACTCCTCTTAATGAAGCTTCACAAATACCAAAGCTTACTGTTCTTGCGCTAAATTCATCTAATTTAATTTTTTTAAAAATTTTATAAGTAAAATTTAATAAATTCTTGTAATTTATTTTTATCATTTAAGATGAATAGCCTGACCCTTTTTTTTAAGACTTTTATTTACTGCCTCAATTACTTTTGTTGAATAAATTGAGTCATAAAAAGATGAATTTAATTTCTTTAAATTTTTAAAATCATTTTTTTTGACATTAATAATAAAATTTTTTATGTTTTTAATTCCATAACCATCATAAAAATAATTTTCTGCAGAATTCAAATTAGTAAAATATGGATTTATGTGTGTAGAATTTTCCTTATCTGAAACTGTAAATATTCCTCTATTTTTTTGATCTGAAAAAAATCTACCTTTATCACCTACAAAATTAATTTTTTGGTCAGAAGTTGCAGAAGAATTGTTAGGGTCTATCCAGTTTGTTATGATGTGAGAGAAAAAATTTTTGCCATTTTTTTTCCACTCAATTGTAGCCTGAACTGCATCCCATGAATTTATTTTTTTTTTAATCAAATAACCTCTTTGACCCCATGCCCAAACTCTAGATGGTTTAAAATTTGTCATGTAATAAATTAGGTCAACATAATGAACTCCTAAATACTGAAAACTATTAGATTTATTTGCCCATTTTTTAAAAAGTTTTTCAGGAATAGCTTTTTTTTGACTATATTCTATTACACAGTATTTCAAATTACCAAGCTTCCCTTCATTAATAAATTTTTTCAAAGTAAGATTGGCCTCGTCTAGTCTTTTATGAAATTCCACTTGATATATTTTTTTTCTACTTTTAATCATTTTCAATAAACTTTTAACTTCCTTAACTGTGTCTGATAAAGGTTTAACAACTAATAAATTAGAATTAGAAAAAATCACATCTTTGCATATTTTATAATGCGTATGATCTGGAGTTGCTACTATAGTTGCATCAGGTTTAAATTTTTTTAATGCTTTTAAATAACTATCTTTAGATTTGGATTCAAATTTTAAAAAAGTATTTGATTTTATCTTTATGTTCAAAAATTTAGATAATTTTTTGGATTTTTTTAAACAGTCATTAACGGATTTATTTGAAGTTGTAACAAATCCTACCTGATCAATAAGGTTGTCTCTAATAGACTCTAGTACTGAAGGAATAATTGTTCCATTTTCATTATAATCTGAACCCTTAACATATACACCTCCTCCAATTATCAATAATTTCATAATTTAAATCATCCTTTTAACATACTTTGCGATTGAGAGAGCAGAAGTTAATCCTGGTGACTCTATCCCAAAAAGGTTTACCCAATTATAATTTTTAACCTTCTTAATATAAAAATCCTCATTTGATTTGGGTTTATTAATCATTATTTTTGGTCTTATACCTTCTTTAAAATATAAAATTTTTTTTTCATTTATTGACTTCAAGTGATTTTTAATACCATTTATGAATTTGTATTTTAACTTTTTTTTGATATTTAAGTTTAATTTTTCAACACTTGGTCCTAAAATGTATCCTCCCTCTAATAATGGAGTAATATCAATTCTTTCTTTAACATCACCAGGCAACATTGCTCTATAAACAATATTTTTTAACTTTAAATTTTCTTTAGTTTTAAAATAAATCCCTTTTACAAATTTATTTTTAGGAAATTTATAATTAGGAAAATTTTGTTTAGCCACATCAATAGCATCCATTCCAGCACAATTTATAACAAAATCAAATATTTCATCTTTTAAAAAATCAGTTCTAAATTTTGAATTTATTTTTTGTATTTTTAGATTTTTAACTTCAAAATAAAATTTAACTTTATTTTGTTTCGAAATTTGGAACAATTTTTTAATAAAAGCTTTTACATCAAAGATACCTGCTGAGGGCGATAATAAAGCTTTATTGCCTTTTAACATTGGTTCCATTTGATTTAATCTTTTTTGATGAATTATCTTTACATCATTCACACCATTTTTAATGGCGTTTCTTTTTAACACATTAAGATATTCTTCCTCTTTTTTCGTACAAGCCAAAAATAATTTACCTGTCTTAATATTTCTAATTTTATATTTTTTACAAAATTTATAAATTAAATTCTTACCTTTAATACAAAGATGATTTTTTAATGTATCTTTTTTATAGTAAACACCTGAATGAATTACTTGAGAATTTTTTGAGGTATTTTTTGAACCTATATTTCTAGCTTTTTCCAAGACAGTAATTTTAAATCTTTTAATTTTTGAAAGTTCATAGGAAATTGATAATCCAATTACACCAGCTCCAATTATAAGTATTTTTTTCATTTATAAATTTTTTTAAAAACTGAAAAAAATATTTTCATTTCTTTCAAGGGACAACCTGTTAATAAAATACCTTTATCAAATGGTTTGGGATAACCATATCTCACTGCAATATTATTTTGCTTTAATCTTTTAAAAATTCTATTTGCTAAAATTTTATTTTCAAAATCTATAAAAATAAAGTTGCTATTTACTCCACCATAATAATTGATCTTAAGATCTATTAATTTTTTCTTTAAAAAAGAAAAACCTTTTGAAACGTTACTTACATATTTATTTGTAATTATATTATTTTCTAAAATAAATTCTAAAGCTGCTGCAGACAATATATTTGTTTCATATCCACCTCTTGAATTTGAAAAAGTTTTTATTTTATTTTTTTCAGAAATTATATATCCAATTCTTGCACCAGCTAAGCCATAGGCTTTTGAAAAAGATCTCATCACTACAAGGTTTTTAAATTTTTTAACTAAATTTATCGTTGAAAACTTATTAAATGGAAAATAAACCTCATCAATAACTAGTAATATTTTCTTTTTACTTAAAAACTTAGCAAGTTTATCTATAAATAATAAGTTAACATTTCCTTCTACAGGAATATTGGGAAATGTTAAAAAAACTATCGAGGTGTTTTTTGATACAAGTTTAAAAATATCATCTACTTTTAAGTTAAAATTATTATCGTAATTAAATGTTTTAACTTTAACATTATATATCTTTGAGTAAATTTTATATAAAGCAAAACTTGGATTAGGAACAATAATTTCAGTTTTTTTTGTAATATTAGTTGAGTCTAAAATATTTTTTATAGCTCCAGAAACCCCCTCAGTAATTAAAATATTTTTCCTATCCAATCTCAAAAATTTCGAAAGTTTTTTATAAGTGGGTTCTAAATTCGGATAAAGATTTATGTTTAATCTATTGATATATTTATTAAATTGCTTTTTATAATTATTATCTAAATCTAAAATTTTCTCATTTCTATCTAATCTTAGTTTAATAGAAGATCTATCTTCAATATTTGAAGTTCTATTTACTTTTTCAATACTTTTTTTAAATTTAAACAATTTACCTAAAATATCTTATTTTATTATTTTTTTTTTTGTTTTTTAATATGGTCGTCACAATTTCTAAATCTAATTTATCTTTTACGATAATCCCTGAAAATTTACTCACTGGATAAAATCCAACTTTTCCATGTAAAATAGCTTTTTTACTTTTTTTATAAGATTTCACAAATGTATTTACTTTCCACATCATTATTGAATAAACCATTATTTCTGCTGGTTCTAAATCTTGAGTTTTTGCGAATCTTTCATTAATCTTAAAGTTGATTGGTTTTTTTTTGAAAATAGTATGATTTTTTAATTTATTAGTTGTTATTAAGCTATTCAAATTTTTTTTTTTAAAAAAATTTATTATTTTTTTAATTTCTGTAGATTCTTGAAGTGGTGCTATTGGATTAACCCATACAATAATATCGCATTTATGTTCCTTTAAAAAATTATAAACAACATCATCAGACTTTGTGTTTGATGATCCAAACTTTTTATCTCTTAAATAAAAATTAATATTGTTTTTAATTGCAATCTTTTTAAAAACTGGACTATCAGAATTAATGTAAATCTTATCAAAAATATTCGTTTTTTTTGCAGATTGAATCACGTATTCAATTAAAGGTTTTTTATTAATCAAAGCTAAATTTTTTTTCTTTAGTCTTTGACTACCAATTCTTGCTGGGATCATTGCATATATTGTTTTTTTCATAATCTTGAAAATTAAAACAATGGATATATATCGTCTTGAAAAGGTTTTTTTTTATTTTTTTTTTCTATTTCTTTTTTTTTTTTGATTAAATTAAAAATATAAAAAATTATAATAAGAACGATAATTAATATAATTAAAATTAAAATTTTATTGCTCATAAAAAATTTTAAGATTTTTATATAACATATTTGAAAATATATCACAACCAAGCTTAGTAAAATGAGTGTTATCTAAAAAATTTTTTTCATTAATATCTATTTTATTTCTAAAGTCTAAAAACAAACTCTCTTTATTTTTCTTAGATACTTTTTCCATAACTTCATGCATTTCACCTAGTGGCTTATAATAAATTGATTTTTCAGAGACTAATTCTGGTATAAAAACAACTTTTCCATCCCAGGTCTTAGCTAGATCAATTGCCATTTTACATCTCGTCGCAAATAACTCTTTCCATTCGGACGTCATTCTTGAAAATCCATCATCGTTAACATAAATATCTTTTCCGTAAACACTGGCAACACCATAATTATTTTTTTTGTATTTTCTTGGATTACTATTGAGAGAAGTATCAAACTGCAACATTATATTTTCCATAAGAGGATAAACTTTTTTTTCAATTTCTCTACCATTTACTAGGGGGGTAAGGTCATTTTTAGCTTGGTAGAATATAGTTATTTTTGGTTTTAATATTGATCCCCAAGTAAAAAATCTTATCATACTTTGAATTGTAGACCATCCTCCAACTCCTCCGTTGACCAATAAACCTTTCCTATTTTTACTAAATGATTTTCTTAATTTATAAGGCCAAGTATCTTTATAATCGTTTAAACCATCACAATAAGTTGTGCTTCCTCCAATGCAATAAATATCACATTTATTATTATATTGTTTGAATTCATCAATTATTGAGTTTTGCTCAGATGTTTTTCTAAACCCTTCTTTTGTATGAACTAATTCATTATTAAATTTTAGTTTTGGATTTAAAGACCAATTAGTAAAAGGATGTGGACAATATATTAATTTAGAAAAAAAATCATTTTTAAGTTTTGAGTTACCATAAAAGAATGGATCTTTTTTCTTAAACAAATTTATTAAATTTTTAATCATTTTTATTGACTATTTAGATTGTTAGCAACTCTCTATTTGAGATTTCTTTTATAAAATTCGTAATTCTTACATTTGACCTACCATCTCTAAACTTGTCAAATTTGTGGATTATCTTGTTCCAGTCACCTAAATTTGAATTTGAGATATTTTTATAATCTTTTTCTATTTCTTCCCATAATAAATTCCAATCTCTGAATACTATATTTAATCCATCAGACTCAAACTGATTTTTTTTTGATTTATAATAATCAAACATGACAGATTTAGATCCAACTAATGCAGATTCTAATGCTGCAGTGCCTGCTAAGACATTGTCATGAATAGTTAAATCACTAGCTTTTGCAATTTTTGCTGGAATATCGTCAAAATTTTTAACATGATTTTTATCAAAATTCTCTAAAACAATACATCTATTAGTTTCTTTTGCTTTTTGTAACATCAAATAAGTTTCTCCAAGTTTTTCTTTTAATAATTTAGGTTTTTTTGGCTTTATGATTAAGCCATATTTGTCATTTTCAAGAATTTTCTTAATCAAAAATTTATATCCAATACATGATATATCGTAGCTATAAAGTTCAAAAAACTCATCTTTCATAGCACCCTGATCAAAAAAACCAAGAACGTATTTTACTCCATTAGATCTTAATTTTTCTTTTAATTCTAATGAGTCTTTATCTACTTTATCGAATTTATAATCTGTAATATATCCAAAATTTTTTATTTCTTTTAGATTTGATAATCTTGTTGGTATATATTTTGAATTATTAAAACTAAAAAAATAATTGAAAGCATCAATATTTTTATGACTACTATATCCAGGTGAGTAAGAGTGTGTAAATCCAAAGGAAGTTCCATTTAATTTATTTATTGCCTCTATAGCACTTGATGTTTCTATTTCGGAGATATGTGAAGATAAAAAAATTTTAATATTATTTTTTTTAAAAAATTTATAATAAATATCTTTTTGAAAATTATAATAAATAAATAAATAATTTATTAAATTAAATTTTTTAAAATTTGATAAAGAATTAAAAAAATTTTTAAATAAATTAATTAAAATTTTAATATCAACATAATTGTAAATATTTAAAAAATTTTTAGAATTTGTTTTATTATTATCTGAAATAAAAATTATTTTTTTTAAAAAATTTTCATCTAAAAAAAAGCTATCTGGTTTATTCATTTGATATGAATCTGATACACATATTTTTTTTTTATCATCAAATTTATTTTCTTTTTTAAATATAAAGATAAATCTTTTAAATAGTGATAAATATTTTTTAAGAAGATTAAAATTTATGTAATTATTATAAAAGATAAATTTTATGTTTGATTTAGTGTATCTTTGAACAATAAATTCATCAAACATATTCTTTTCCAAAATTAAATTAATATTTTTTTTTTTAAAAAAAACTTCTGAAGCTTGATATAATACAATAAAATTTTCAATAGACATGAAACTTAACAATCCTTTGTTATTACTTAAATATTTAACTAAAAAATGGTAAAAATTTTTTTCTAATTTATTTTTTTCAAAAAATTCATCTAAATAAGCATAAACAAAATTATCAACCTCATAATTTTCCGTAACAGAAGTAAAAACTTTAGTAGTATTATTTTCTAAATCTATGATTTTCCAATCAAGTTTCTTTATATATTTTTGTTTAGATATAAATGTGATAATTTTTGATAAAAAAGATTCTTTTATAAAAAATGACTCAGAATCATTTTTAAAAATTGTTAAGAAATTAAATATTTTTAATTTATCAACTATATATATTTTTTTTACCATTTTGCTAAATCACATTTATCAAACAAGTTATTTCTTGCATTTTCAAAACCATTTCCAATAAAATTTAATAAATTTGCAGTAGCAGCGGCATTAATCTTTTTATTTTCTAAACCTGATAATAAATGCCTCCAATTTCCTACCCCTCCAGCCAATATAATTGGAATTTCATTTTTTTTGATATTTTTTAACATTTGAAAATCATAACCTTGACCGGTGCCATCTTTATCAATTGAATTTAAATAGATTTCTCCAATATAGTTTAATTTTTTTTTATCAAAAATTTCTGATAATTCTGATTGATTTATATTTTTATTATTATTGTAAACAAAATATGTTTTATTTAATAATTTAACATCCAATGAACCAATTATACTTTGTTTACCAATATATTTATAAATTTTAATCAATTCCTGATTTTCCTCTAAGATCATAGAATTAAGTACAATCTTATCTGCACCCGATCTCAAAAGTTTTTTAACATCACTAACACTATTTATCCCACCACCAGCTGCTATTGGAATGAATATTTTTTTTGTAATTTTTTTTAAAATTTTACAAAAATTATTAAAATTTTTTTTTTTATTCCTAATATTCAAAACAACTAATTCATCAATAAAATTTGACACATTTGAAAAATTGTAATTATCTAACAACCAATTAATATCTCCAACTTTTTGGAGATTGAAATTTCTACTTAAAACAAAGTTATCTCCATCTACTAATAAAGTAAAAATTAATCTTTTTTTAAGCATTTTATTTTAAAAAATTTTTAATTAATTTTAATCCATTAGACTGACTTTTTTCAGGATGGAACTGTGTGCCACAAATGTTGCTACTTTCATAAGATGAAACAAATTTTTTACCATATTCACAATATGAGAATTTAAATTGTTTTGTTTTTTGAGGTAAAAAAAAATAAGAATGAACAAAATAGAAAAAATTATTTTTTTCTAACCCGTTAAATAGTCCTTTAAAATAATCTGTTTTTATTGAGTTAAATCCTATGTGAGGGATCTTTTTTTTTATTATAGACTCCAATTTTACAATCTTTCCTGGTACTAAACCTATGCCTTTACAATTTCCATCCTCCACACTACTTAGTGCTAGAAGTTGCATGCCCAAACATATTCCCAATATTTTTCCTTTTTTGTTAACACTCTCTTTTATTGCCTTATCAATTTCAAATTTCTTAATTTCTCTCATAGCGTCTCTAAATGAACCTACACCAGGCAAAATAAGTAACTCGCTATTTCTTATAATTTTATAATCATTTGTTACTTGATTTTTATAACCTAAATAATCTATTGCATTTTTTACAGATAAAATATTTCCCATACCATAATCAATGATAGTAACTCTTTTTTTCATTAAATCTTAAATATGAAAATCCTCACCTACTAAAAATTTAGGCTTCCAAATTTTTGTTTTTTTACACTTATAAAAAAGTTTTTTATTAGCCCACCTGTCTAAAACTTTATCAAATTCTTGTTTACTCATTTGAAAATATTTTAAATAATCATCAATATAATTTTCTGGATAAGCACCATCATATAATCTAACTAGATTTAAAGCTTGATCCCTTGTCATAGCACCTCTTCGAATTTCTATCCCAGCATCTTGCGTAGCTCTTCCAAACCCAAATTTTAAATACATGATATAGGTATGTAGATCATACAAAGCTTGGTCTGTTTGTGCAAAATTGGTAAAGGTACCAAAGTTTGTTTCATTCTTTTCTGTGAGGTTACATTTTTCTTTAGCTACCAAATAGTTTCTATATGGATCCCATGGTTCAAAATAACTCCAATGAGTGATATGAAAATTTTTTTCTTTTGATTCTGGTAAAGTAAACCAATAAAGACTTTTTTTTTTTTTCTTTAAAATATTATAAACTTTTTTATATCCATCCTCTAAAAAAACTCTTTTAATTTCTTTTAAACTTACCTTTGAAGTATTTTTTTTCAAGTTACCTCCATATTCAACCTCACCATTTTCTCCATAAAATATTAAAGGTATTTTTAATGATAAAGAAATATTGGTCACTACAGAATATATAGAAACCAACCAGCCATAATAAGGAAATCCCATATGTATAAATCCCTCTTTATTAAACCTTCTCATTACATTTTCATCTGGAGTAATATGCATATGATCATAACCCGATCTCACAAAGTTTTCTAAATTTTGATTTCCAACTTTTAATGTTAATGGAGGCCTTGATGTTATAGCCAACGGTCTCATTCCATACTTGTGTTTTAATATATAGGAAACATAACTGCCATCTTTGCCTCCACTAACTGGCACAAGACAATCAAAATTATTGTTTTTAGATTTATATTTATCTAAGAGTTTTTTTAATTCTTTTATTCTTTTTTTCCAATTAAAAATTTTTTTTTCTTTAGACCACAAACAAGCATTACAAAAACCATCTTTATTAAATTCAATACGAGGGCGTGTTGACATGTTTAAACATGATTTACACCAAAAAACTTTAGTTTTCATTTTGGCAATATTCTACCAATAGGTTTTGCTTTTGTTTTAAAACTAAAATAATTATTAAGTTTTTCTAAAGTTTTAAGTTCAAAATTATTGATTATATTCTTATATTTCCACATATTTCCCTCATACCAAGATCCAGGAAAGTGAAGAAAATAATTATTCAATAAACATTCTTTTATACAGGTTTTTACATACTTATTTTTATTTCCTTTAAACTTATAGAGAAAAGAATATTTATCTGCCATTTCATATAACCATAGTGCTTGAAATTTATAATTAAGAAAATTTACTTTTTTTGTATTCAATATTTCATAATTCATTACAGGTTCTTCTCCCCCACCTGTTAAAGTTTCAAAATCTTTGGTATACTTAAAAAACCAATCTTTCATTCTTTTAGAAAACTTTTTTAAATTGAAAACTATGACACCAGAACAAAAGTAGTTATTTTGATTTTTAAAATTATGAAATTTAAATTTTTCTTTTGAACTCATAAACAATGCTGAATCTAAAGGATATTTTTTACTATAAAAAAAATTTCTATTAAATGATAATTTTTTTTTTACCCTGTCTAAATTAAAAGGTAGATTAGAAACTTCCGAAATAACAGAAAATTTTGATTCACTGTGAAATTTAAAAATATTTGGTGCAAATGGATTTATAAGTATATCGGAGTCTAAATAACACACATTTTTAATTTTTTTTTCATGTTTACTTAAATATGCTCCAATTAACATTTTTTGCCATACAGCTTTTTTCCAAAAAGGATTTGATTTTTTAATTAGATGATCTTTTATTAATATTAAACCTATATCATTTTTAATGCAGTATTTCTTCCAAAGAGGGGCTGCATATTTTTTCCATTCATCTAAAAATTTCTTACCTATCAATAAAGTTACAATAAAATTTTTTTTTCTTGAGTTGAATATCTTTTCATGAATCTTGCTTTCCATTAAATCTTAAAACCAGTGGTTCTTAGCCATTCAATTGCTACTTTGTCACCTTTTCTTGCATCTTTAATGAGTTGTTTTTTCGTTCTAGTTGGAACATATAATTTTTCAGGCGGATATTTAGAATTTATAAAAATTGGTATAAAGGGTTTTCTATTATTATTATCATTATATTGAAAATAGTAATTGAATTCTTTATTAGTATTTTTTCTAAATACATACGATATATCCACACCCTTTACTTTTGTTAAATCTAGTGCATTAAATAAATTTTTATTACAGGGTACAACAATTTGTTCATATTCTGATGGATATATCAGATAGCAAGCATGTATTATTGATAAATTATTTGCAGCAGCATAACCCTCAAAAAAACTTGCATCAAAATTAAAAAAACCATTGCCACCAAAAACTGATTGAAAAATCCAAATAAAACCATTTTTTTTTGTTAAATTATACATAGATTTATAAGCTTCTCCTACATTGAATACATGCTCGTTATTTCCAAAATCAGTAACCAAATCAAATTTTTGTAAAAGTTTTTTATCAGTAAGTGGTTTATTTAAATCTAGATAAATACTGTCATGACTTCGATTAATATCTGAACACTTATAATCTTTAATACCTAATTCTTTCCAAAAGTATTTAGTAGATATTCTTTTACCTTTAGGAAAAATTTTGAGCTTTTCGAAGTTTTTTTTATTAAATTTTATTCCTGCTTGATCAAAAGCGTAACTTATTTGATCATAAGAAAATCTCATCTCTTTTGATCCCATATCAAGAATAGTATTTACAGAATTAAACTTTTTACTTTTAAATAATTCTAAGGCAATATTTGCTAAACCAATTCTCATTCTGAATAAATCAACCTTTCTCTCAAATTAAATCCATCAAAGATAAGTAACTTTTATAAGCTTTCTTAGCTATAGGATTATTTATTTTTTTCGTAACTAATTTTGTTAATTTGTCCTCATTAAGAAGATAACGACCTCCTCTAATACAATCATTACAAAGATCTAATTTTTTTAATTTGCTCATTTTGTTTTGACCATCTTGATATTTTTTCATTACTTCATTATTCCAAATATCAATAATATTTGTTTTTAATATATTTCCAATTTTGACAACCTTCTTATAATCTAGACTACAGAGAACAACCTCTCCATCATGTTCCACAGCTATTTGCTCCCACGGTTTGTTACATGGATATAATTTATTAAATTTAATAATACCTTTTCTCTTATTTTCAAATTCTTTTCCATACCAACCAGCTCTATTCCAAAGCGGGCCAAAGAGAATTTTGGCTCCTTTTTCTTGCCATGAGTTGGCAAAATTATTCCAGTCATTAAGAGAGGCTCCTTTTAGTCTATGACTAAAAATAAGAATTTCCATTTTGAGATTATTCTTTTTTTTTAATTCTAATGCAAGTTCGACATTTTTTGTTACTTTTTCATAATTTGTTTGCATAGCTTTTTCATGGTATTCTTTATTAACTCCCATGTAATGTAATTCTAAAACATCTAGACCAGACTCTGCTAAACTCAAAAGATTTTTTTCATTTAAAAATACTGCATTCGTAGATAGATCTACAATGGCATTAGGATGGAATTTTTTCCAAATTTTAATTTGATCGGGCAATTCTTTACATAATAAAGGTTCACAATTAAGATGAGGAGAAATTCTCTCGATTTTATGATTCTTTGTTTGGTCAACTAAAGCTTGAAAAACTTCATTTGAAATAGATTTACCTTTTAATTTTTGTTCTCTATTTAAATGACCTACAGGACAATATGTGCAATTTGCATTACAAATCGAATAAGGCTGGTATTCTATAATTTTAGGAAATAACATTATATGTTTATACCATAGTTAAATTTTAAACAAAAAAGATTTATACATTAAACTTATTGCTTTATCTGTTTCAAGAATTCGATCTATTGAAACTCTGGATTTTTCTGCTATATAAAAATCTTTCCATATACTTTGATAATTACCTAAACTAGCTTTAGCAAAACTTTTAAGAACATAATCCTTTTTATTATATCTTTTTGAAAGATTATAAATTTTATTATTTTCTAATTTTACCGACAATTTATCTCCATAAATTTCAATCGAATTTTTCAAATTTTTATTTGCACAATAAGTTGCGGATAAACTTGCAATTTTTTGATTCTTAAAAACTATGAAACCTACTGCTGTATCTTCAATTTTTAATTTTAAAATTTTATTGGATATATGACATTTTGCATCAATGACTTTTTGATTTAAAACATAAAGTAATTGATCAATAGTATGTATTGCATGGTGAATTAAAATTCCACCCCCACTTTTTTTTTTCTCTTTTAACCATTTTAATTTATCAAAATACTTATGATCTCTGTGCATAAAAATATTTAATTTAATTAAAATTATTTTTCCAATTTTTTTTTGAATTAAATATTTTAAATAATCAGAACTAGCATCAAATCTTCTTTGCATAACAACAGAGATTTTGAGTTTTTTTTTTAACGCATAATCGACTAATTTTTTTGAATTATAAAAACTAGTCGATGTAGGTTTCTCTAGAACCACATTAATACCTTTCTTTAATGCATAAAAAGCATCCTGGTAGTGAAAAGAATTCTGGTTTGCAACTAATACAACATCAATTTTTTCGTTAAGAAATAATTCTTTCTTACTATTATAAATTGTTACATTCCATTTTTTTCTTATTGTTTTAAGTCTTTCTTTATTTCTTCCAAAAACACAACAAACCTTAAATTTATTCATTCTTTTTATTATTTTAAAGTGAGCTTCTGCTGCCCAGCCTGTTCCAAATATAGCAACGTTTAATATTTTCATGAAATTAAACTTTAGTTCATTTAACTAGATTAATTAATGCCTTTGCAACATAATCAATTTCATTATTTTTCATCTGAGGATAAATGGGTAAATTTAATATTTTCTTACTTATTTCTTCTGTATTTTTACATTTTAATTTTTTAAATTTTAATTTGTTTTTAGCGTACATATCTTGTTTATAAATTGGTTTTGGGTAAGCAATACGAGTATCAATACCGTAAATTTTTTTTAATTTTTTTGCTATAGAATCTCTATTAGGTATCATTACAGGATAAAAAAAATTGGCGTGTTTTGCATTTTTAAAAATTTTAAATTTTGCAATATTCTTAACTTTCTTAAATTTACTGTCATATAATTTAGCTACTCTTTTTCTTTGTTTTAAAATAAAATTTAATTTTTTTAACTGAGCCAGACCAAATCCTGCTTGTAACTCTGTCATTCTTGCATTTGTTCCGAGAAGAATGTGATTATATTTAATAGGACCTTCTCCAATATTTCTTAAAACTAATAATTTTTTATAAAATCGAAAATTGTTTGTAAATATTGCTCCTCCCTCAATTGTTGTCATAACCTTTGCCATATGAAAACTCATTGTTGATATATCTCCGTTGGCTCCTAAAGGTTTATTATTTAAAAAAGCTCCGAGGGATTGAGCAGCATCATGAATTATCGGAATACCATATTTTTTCGAAATTTGTTTTATCTCTTTATGATGTGCTGGATTTCCCCCATAATCGATAAAAGATATGGCTTTCGTTTTTTTTGATATAGCTTTTTCAATTTTGGTTACATCTATACAATTGTTCTCTTTATTTACATCAATAAAGACTGGTATTGCTCCTTGATAACTTATTGCAGAAGCTGTTGATATATAAGATAAAGCTGGCAAAATAACTTCATCATTTTGTTTAAGACCTAAAACCTTATAAGCTAAATCTAATGCAACTGTTCCATTTGAAACAGCAACTACATATTTTGAATTTGTAATTTTGGATAAATATTTTTCAAATTTTTTTACTTTATCACCTTGAGTGAATCTATCATTTTTAAAACAATCTTTAATCTCTAAAAGCTCTTCTTTTCCAATTAGAGGTTGGGCCCAGGGAATTTTTTTTATCATAACAAAATTAATATTTATAAAACTGCTGTAACTTTTTACAATTATTATCTAATAAATTATTTTTAATATCACGTTCCTTAATTGATTTATTTTTAATATTAAAAATAATTTCTTTAATTCCTTGATTTATACTTTTGTTTTGTTTGATTTTAAGAAATTTATAAATTTTATCGCAATTTACTCTATAATCTCTTCTGTCAATGATAGCATCTACATACTCTACTTTTAAATTTTTTACATTCTTTTTAATTTTCTCTATAATTGCTTGTTTAGAAAAATTATTACTTGTAAATCCAGCATTTAAAACTAAACCATTTAATTTTGAACCTTTAATATCCAATACTTTCAGAATCATTAAACACATATCATCAACATGTATAAATGGTCTCCAAGTTTCTTTAGCAAAAATATGAAGTTTTTTGTATTTTAGAGCTTCATAAGTAAATGAATTAATTGTCAAATCAAATCTAGTTCTATTAGAAACTCCATAAGCGGTAGCAAATCTTAAAATAGTAACAGAAAAGTTTTTATTTGATTGATCTATCAAATACTTTTCACAATCAATTTTTGACTCTGCATAAAGAGAAACTGGAAATAGTTCACTCTTTTCATCAGCATATTCATTTGGATTAACTATACCATAATTTGAGCAAGTCGAAGCAAATACAAACTTTTTAACCCTTTTAGATTTTGAAATTTCTGTCAAATATTTATTTCCTAAAAAATTCACTTCATAAGCTGTTTTTGGAATTGTTTGACATTGTTTATCACCAACAATTGATGCTAAATTTACAACAAAATCAATTTTATATAATTGAAATACTTTTTTTAATTTTTTTTTATCTCTTATATCGCCTTTGATAAAGATAAAATTTTTTTTCTTCAAAAATTTTTGAATAGATCCTTTTCCGTAAACTAGATTATCATAACAAACAACTTTTAAATTTTTTTTTAACGAAAATTCAACAAGTTTGGAACCAACATATCCAGCTCCTCCGGAGATAAAAATAGTTTTTTGCATTGATTTAATTACTTTGACTTAGGTTTGATATTTTTTGAAATTAACATTTTAGGCTTAATAAAATTATTTTTACCAATTTTACAATTAGTCAAAATTGTTGTGGAAACACCAATATTTACATTGTTTTCAACTTTAGACTCTGCTCCAATAAATACACCAGAGGCAATTTTGCAATTATTTGAAATTTCAACTCCTAGCTCAATTACAGCATTTGTGCCAACAAATGTATTATTTCCAATTCTTACATCACTTGATATTATGCAACTGTTTCCAATACTAACACCTTCACCAATTATTGCACCTGGGGATATATTTGCAAATTTAGAAATTGCAGAGATAGGTTTTAAACCTTTTCTTTTAAATTTGTAATATATTTGTTCTTTTAAGTTTACATCTCCAACTCCAACTATAAATCCATCTATTCCATTTAAAATTAATTTAGGTATTAACTCTTCATCCCCTAAAAAGGGTAAACTTAAAAAAATCTTTTTATTTTTAAATTGTTTTTTTTCTTTTTTGTTTCCGATGAAGCCAACCACCTCATAATTAGAGTTCTCATACAATATTTCAGCAATAATTTTTGCAGATGATTTAATTCCGTAAATAACTATTTTCATGAATTTTTTAAACTTTCAATTAATTTAATGTTTTTTTTTATAGTTTTAATATCTTTGTACACCTCTAACGTAAATGTAGAGTTTTTATAGTTTATATTTTTTTTTAGTATCTTAAAAATTTCACCTTTTATATTTAATCCATTATTTTGATCTTTTTTTCCATTGTTGTTACTAATATGGAAATAATTAGTTAATTTAGTCAATTTTGAACATTCTTTTGCAAAATTTTTTTTCAATGTCTTTGAAGAAACATAAAGATGTCCAAAATCTAATAACAAATTAAAATTAATTTTTTTTTTCAAAAATAAGTAAGACTTATAATCTGTCAATAAAAAAGGATTTTTATAGCTATAATTCTTAAAATTTTCATTACTTAAAACATTGTTTTCTATGTATAAATTTACTTTTTTATTAGCTGTTTTATTAATTTCTAACCATGACTTTTTAAATTTTTTTAAGACTATTTTTTTATTTGAAAGTTTTCTTTTTTTTATTAATTTTCCAGCTTCATTAGGTGTAAAATCTATTAAAAAAGGTGCGTGAACAGCATATTTTTTTATACCAAATTTTTTACACAGATTTATTGCTCTTTTACATAAATTTACACTTTGTAATCTTATATTTTCATTAGTTGATCCAAGATTTAATATAAAATTTTTTTTAGGAGGAGGAAAATAATTATGAATTAAAAAATTCATCTTTTTATTATTTTTAGAGATTATTTTCGAAATATTTTTTTCAAATTTAACCCCTCCACTTAGCTCAATATTATTAATTTTATTTTTTTTAAATATATTTAATAATGTATTTAAATTTTTTTCTTTAATTGATGCTGAGGAAACGTAAATCATAAATTTTTGGCTTTTATACTCTCATATTAAAAATTTTAAAAGTTTTTTTTAGTTTCAAAGTTTTAGACAAATTCTTATGTAATCATCTACAGGGAAAAAGAATATATTTTTATTCTCTAAAAATTCATCTACTGCTTTTTTTGATCCTGAGAAAAAACCATAATCATCAACAATCAAAATTCCACCTTTCACTAATTTTGGGTATAAGACTTCTAATTCTTTTTTAGTACTTTCGTAAAAATCAGTATCAAGCCTTAAAAGGGAAATTTTTTCTGGTAAATTTTTTTCGATTGTTAAAGTCTCTCTGACATCACCTTTTATAAATTTTATGTGATCTATTTTATTTAAATATTTTAATATATTTGTTTTAACTATTTCTAAAGAAGCATTCATCCATTTATTTCCATCTTTTTTATATCTATCTAAAGGAGTGTATTTAGTATTTTTATTTAAATATTGATCAAACTCCGATGGTTTTACCATACCGTCAAAAGTGTCATATGCATAAATTTTTTTTTTGAGATTATATTTTTCTAACAATAGTCCAAAAAGAATAACACTGTTTCCTTCAAATATTCCACTCTCTACAAAGTCACCTTCAATCTTATTATTTTTTATATATTTAATACTTTGAATTATTGACCAGCTATTTTTTGTGCTAATCTTTAATTTTTTTGAAATTTGTAATACCTCGGTATCTAATGAATTTTGTTCTGGCAAATTTATTTCATCTTTTAAATCTCTATATGTTGAAATTTTAATTAATGATTTTTTAAAAAAAATATACCCAACATAAATCTTAATAAATTTATGAATATTAAATAGAATTGAATTAAATACTTTTATCACTTAAATTATTATTATTTAATTTTTTTCTTTAATTTAGCTGGTCTTCCCAAATATAATGAGTTTGGGGAAGTTTTTTTCAGAACAATAGATCCAGCTCCAACTATACAATTTCTTTCAACAGAAATTTTTGGTAAAATTATTGAACCAGTACCTACAAAAACATTTGAATTTAATTTTGCTCTTCCACACATTATGCATCCAGGTCCAAGATGAGAGTTATCTTTTATTTCACATTCATGTTCAACAATCGATCCAGAATTAATTATACAATTATTACCTACTTTACTTAAAGAATTAATTATAACTTTTGGTGCAATAAAATTTCCATTTCCCATAATTATATTTTTTGCTACATAACTTGAGGGGTGAATTAAATTTATAAAGTTAAAATAATTTTTATATTTTTTGTAAAATTTAAATCTCAATAAATTATCACCGATTGATAGAAAAACTTTAGAGTTTTTTTTTAATTCATTTATATGATTAATACTTTTAATCGGAATACCCAAAATTTTTTCTTTAGAATTTTTTTTTGAATTTATATCTAAAATAAATTTTACTGTATATTTTAATTCTCGAGCGCACTCTATAATCATTCTAGAATGTCCACCAGAACCTATCAAAATAATTTCATTTCTTTTTAATGAATACATAAATTCTTATTTTTTTATCAAATCATCAGTTTTGTAATTTTTTTTTGATTTTTTTCCAATTAAATCAAAATATTTAGTTGGAGAAATGCCAGTGCCAGGTCTTTTAGTTGTAATATTTTTTAGAGAAAATTTTTCGCCAATTTTAATATTTTTATACGCAACTATTGATTTTCTGCCTAACAGTCTATTTTCTTTTTCAGATTTGGTAGGTTTTTTAATTCCATCTCCAAATGATATTTCCAGTTTTCTAATTGATGAAATAACTTCTTTTAACTCAGTTGGATTCAAACTTGAAATGTGGTCTGGACCTTTCATTTTTTTTGAAATTGTAAAATGTTTTTCTATTACCTTAGATCCCATTGCAACTGCTGCAATTGGAGCTATCAATCCAGGACTATGATCTGAATATCCAACTGTACATTTAAATTTTTTTCTTAATGTCAAAATAGCATTTAAATTTAGATCACTAAATTTAGTTGGATATTGAGAAGTGCAATGTAAAAGAATAATATTTTTTTTCTTCATACCGTTTTTGAGAAGAATATTTATTGCCTCTTTCACTTCATTTTCATATGACATACCAGTTGATAAAATTATTGGTTTCTTAAAGCCAGCTAAAATCTTTAAATATGGAGAATTATTTATTTCAGATGACGGAACTTTAAAAATCGGAAGATTCAATCTATTAAGAAATATTAGGCTTTTATTATCAAATGCAGTTGAGAAAAAAATTATTTTTTTTTTTTTTGAATAATTTTTAAGTTTTATTAATTGTTCATCAGTTAATTCAAGCCTTTTTAACAGTCTAAATTGTGAAATTTTATTATTTGATCTAGTTTGATGTTTCATTTTTTTTGCATTTTTTGTCAATAATTCTTCACATTTAAAGTTTTGAAATTTAACTGCATCAGCACCTGAGTTAACAGCAATATCAATCAACTTTTTTGCTATTTCTAATGATCCGTTATGATTAACACCAGCTTCTGCAATAAAAAAAATTTTTTTCTTATTGTTCAATATTTGTCTAATATTTTTCATTTTTTGGTAAAGTTATAGTGTCCAACCATCATCAACTATAAGATTCTGTCCATTTACTACATTGGATCGATCATCGGAAAGATATTCCATTGTACTAATTAAATCTTTTGCATCAAGCATACCCTTTTGCAAGCAACTTGATTTATATTTCTTTAAAAAATTTTTATTTTGATTATTTTTTATACCACCTGGACTTATTGAATTTATATTAATGTTAAATTTTCCATATAATTTTGCATAATATTTTACAATTCCAACTATAGCATGTTTATTAGCAGTGTACTCAATTGGAGAATACATGTTTGTGTTTTCATAGTGCTCAAATTTAGGAGGCATCACACCTTGAATTGAGCTGAATAAAATTATATTTCCATGACCCTGTTTTTTAAAAAAATCTGCTGTTATTTTACACAAAACTATGTTTGAGCCAAGGTGATCTGAAATATTTCTAGTTACTTTTTTAAAATTAATGGAATTTAAATTTTTACTTTGATTTAATTTTGGATATGAACAGTTTATTACACAATCAATCTTTTTATATAATTTTTTTGTTTTATCTAATATTTTTTTTATATTTTTTAAATTTGTAATGTTTGTTTTTATATAAAACTCATTTTTATTACTTTTTTTTTCTGTTCTTAGTATATCAACTGAACAAACTTTTCCCCCATTATACAGAATATGTTGTTTGAAAACTTTACCAATCTGGCCTTCAGATCCTATTATTATAAATACTTTATTCTTAAAAATCATTTGATTAACATTCTTGCTAATTTTAAATCATGACTGTTATCTATATCTAAAGATCTTCTTTTATCGACTAAATTTATATCTACATTTCCATCAAATATACTTTTACATTTTAAAATAAATTTTGGTTTTGATACAAAAGCAACAGTATTTAAGTCATAGGCTTTTGGTGCTTCTTGTCTATTAAAAATTCTTCTTGAGCTAATTATAACATCATAAAATCCGTTATTTTTTTTATTAACCATATTAAAATTTGGGTTTCTATTAGCTTCTGTTGCGGTAAGAACAACGTCAGTTTTATTTTTTAATTTTTTTATAGTATTGATTACATCAATCTTCTTTCTCAAGGGTGAGGTTGCGGGTAAACTTACAAATATTTCAAAATTACCCATTTTTTTTTGAATGTAATTTACAGCATGTTTCCAGGACAAAATTTCTGGTGATTTACCAGTAGCAAGTTTTCTAGGTCTATCTATTATTCTAACTCCACTTAGCTTAGCAATTCTTTGAATTTTTTTACTATCCGTTGAAACATAAATATTTTTTTTATTTACTATCTGTTTAGCTATTTTTATTGAATAATGAATTAATGGTTTATTTTTTATCTTAATTAGATTTTTATTTTTAATTTCTTGGGAGCCTCCTCTTGCGAAAATAAAAATTTTTACTTTATTTAATTTTTTTTTTAATTTCATTAATTAATCTTAAGGTGTCATACTCTTTAATAAATAAATTTTTATCAAATTTATTTTTTCTTAAAGATAAAACATAATCAACTTGTTTTTCAAACATTTCAATATTTGAATTTTTAAAAAAAATAGATTTTTTAACGATGCTTTTATTTTTAAAAATTTTCAAATAAATTTTTTGTTCTATTATATCCCAAAAAATTGAACCATTTGTATAATTAAGAAATAAATATCTATTTAAAATTTTTTCATTAAAACTTAGTTTGGTAAAAAAGGGAATCTTTTTATCTATTTCTCCAAAAATAAATACTCTTTCCTCAACTTTAGAATTTAAATCACTTTTTTTAAAAGATTTAACACACTTCACATCAACTTTTTTAAATAAATTAATTAAGATATCTAAATCATGGCTTAGTTCATTAATAACGCCACCGCCTAATTTTTTTATATATGAAACTGTTTTTCTAAAATCCTTATTTCTCCAAAGAGGTAAATAAGAAGAGTAATTAGATTCTATATTTAGAATCTTACCGTATTTTTTTTTTTTAATTTCTTTTTTTAAAAACTTGAAAGCTTTATTAAATCTAAAAACATAACCAACTATAATTTTAGTTTTTTTAAATTTTATAATATTGTAAATTTTCTTAAATTTTTTAATGTCATTTACTAAAGGCTTCTCAACAAATATAACATTCACGTAATTTCTAATAAAGTTTATATTTTCAAAATGACTTGTTACTGGTGAGCAAATAAAAGCTGCATCAAAAATAAAATTTTTTAAAGATTCTAAATTTTTCATGAAAATTAAATTTTTATCTGAATTATTAATTGGATTTTTTTTTATAATATAGAATCTTGATTTTGGAATTTTCTTTTTTAATATTTTAATATGTTTTTTTGCTATCGAACCGTATCCAAAAAAAAGGAAATTTTTCACTTGAATTTAATTATTTTGATAAATTGCTTTGCTTGCTATTAAATTTTTTTAACATAAATTATTTTTTAGAAGGTATGCTTGTACATATCTAAATAATAATTTGTAATTAATTGTTTTATTTTTAATATGTTTCTCTATGAGCTTAAAATTAAATAATTCATCTTTTTTAAAATCGTTACTAAATATAATTTCATCAATCATTTTTTTAAATGATAAATCAAAACCATCATAATCTAAACCATGTCCTTTTTTTAATTTTCTATTTAATATAATTTTTGGTAATTTTTCATTCATCATTTTTTTTAAAATTATTTTTGTTTCATTTAAATTAAATTTGTAATTAAGGGGTAAAGAAAACATTAAACAAACAATTCTATAGTCTAAAAAAGGTTCTCTACTCTCAATACTATGAGCCATTGAAATCTTGTCATATTTTTCTAAATCCAAAGGTAACGACCCATAATGAAAATCATGATACATAACTTTTTGCAAACCGTTAAATCTGTGAGGTATTTCATAATCTTTATCAATTAAATTTCTTTTTATATTCGGATTAAAATACAAATACTTTGACTGGATTTCACTTTTCATACCAATAATTTTTTTGATTACTTTTTTAATATTTGATAAAATAATCTTAGTTAAAAAACTACTTCGGGATAATTCTATTTGATATTCATTATATCCTCCCATTAATTCATCAGGCCCTCTCCCATCTAATGAAACTCTATAATTTTCTGATCTCATTTTTTTATAAATTCTCCAAGCTCCAATACCATCATCACCAATTTTTTCTTGGTACAATGTACTTTTTTTCATTTCATCAAAATTTGAGTAATCTTTCTCTATTTTGATTTCGTCTAAATCCAAATTATATTTACTCTTTAAAGCTTCGACGTATTTTTGTTCATTATCTTTATATTCATAATTTAAAAAAAAAGATTTATGACTCTTTAAATTATTATAATTTTGATTTATTTCAGCGACTATTGCTGAAGAGTCTAACCCACCACTGAGCGAAGTTGTTAAAGGAACATCACTTCTAAGTCTTAATTTGCAAGAGTCTCTAAACAAATAACTTAATTCTTCAACATAGTCAGTATTTTTATTAAAGTTTTGAAGATGATCGGCTGTTTCCCACCATTTTTCAATAATAAAATTTCTCAAGTTATATTTTATATTATGACCAGGTAAAAGCATTTTAACATTCTTTAATAATGTCTCCTCACTAATAGTTTCTTTCCTAAGTTTATAAATTTCATTTAAATTTATTCCGATTTTAATTTGATTTGATAAAACTTTGAAAGATTTTAATTCTGAAGATATTACTAATGAATTGTTTAAGAAATAATAATAAAGTGGTTTTACCCCAAATCTATCTCTTGAAATGAAAAAATTTTTATTATTTTTATCAAAAATAATAAAAGACCAAAAACCATTAAATTTATAAACACATTTTTCTTTCCACTCTATATATGAATATAGCAAAACTTCAGTATCGCTTTCTGTTTTGAATTTATATCCTTTAGATTTCAATTCTTTTCTTAATTCAAGATAATTAAATATTTCACCATTGTAAGACAAAATAAATCTTCCTGTTTCATCGGTAAAAGGTTGATTGGCTAAGTCACTAGTATCAATTATTTTTAATCTACTATGGCCAACTGATAAATTTATTTCATCATTGTTATAATAATTTATACCGTCAGGTCCTCTGTGGATTAATGTTTTGGTAAATTTTTCAATAAAATCTTTAGATAAATGCTTGTTCTTATCAAATAAAATTAAAGTAACACCGCACATAATCAAAAAATAATTATCACAATATATTTTTAGTAGAACTTAATATTGTATATAAACAAATAGTCCAAGATTTTAGGAATTATTAAAAGTTTTATAGTCTGGTAAATTTTTATACTCTTCTTCAAGTTTTTTAATATCAACTTTTTTTAGTTCATTAAAATCGATAACATATTTTTCATAAGGCAAAAACTTATCCAGAAATTTTTGAAAAATCGTTTTATAATTAAATACAGATCTAACTATTTTATGAAAAATATAAAAACTGGATTCTTTTTTATTTAATTCTAAATTATCACCATCTGCTCTTTGCAAACGTACTTTATTTGTATATTTGTGAGAAAAGGATAGACCAAAAATATTAAAAAAAGAATTTAGTTTCCATAAAAATTTTACGGATCTTTTACTTAAAGCTTTATTAACATAATTTTTAGAATATTTTTTTTTTAAAAGATCTACATCATTTTGATTCAAATCAAATATTTTTGCTATGGCTTCCATTTCATCTAATTTTTCATATTTAATAAATGTAAAGCATTTGAATTTGTCTTTATAACTGTCGATTATTTCTTTATATGAAAACTTATCAATATTAAATTTTTGATCTGGAAGTCTAGATGAATATTCTGATTGAGTTAAAAAAAATGTTTCTGGTTTTTGAATTGGATTTTCATGTATACATAATTGAACAAATACTGAAGAAAGCCAATTTTTAGGTTCTCGAATAATTAAAATAATATGTGTGTCTTCTCCAAAAGCTTTAAGATTCTTTTTTGCAAAATCTTTTATTAAATCAGCATCTCTATAAGAACTTAATTCTTCACTAGAAATAAAATAATTATTTTCAATATCTAAAAAATCTGTATCTAAACCAAGCTCCATTTTAGTAATGTGATTTAGAAGTAGATTGCTAAGTTTATTTCTCTCAGGATCTGACGATTTATATTCATCACCCCAATATTTTAACTTTTTTAAGTTTGCAATATAAGGAAAGATATCTTTTTGTAATTTAGAACTCCCACATTTTCCAAATCCTATATGTACAATTTTTGAAATCATGAAATTTATTTTATTTTTTTTAAGTGTTTATTTTCAATCTTATAAATTCTATCACAATTTTTTAACATTTCGATGTTGTGAGAAATTAAAACAATAGAAATATCTTTTTTTAATGTATTTAGATAATCTAAAATATCTTTTTCATTTTCTTCATCTAAAGCATTTGTAGACTCATCCATTATTAGTATCTGGCGATTACTAAAAAAAGATCTTGCAATAGAAACTCTTTGCCGTTGACCTCCAGACAAATTACTACCTCTGTCGCCAAGATTTTTATCAATATTCAAATCCAAATTTAATTTTTTTAAAATATCTTTAGTTTTTTTTAAATTATTAGAATCAATTTTTTCTGTTAATGAAATATTTTTAATAACGTTGTCTTCAAAAATAAAATTTGACTGTGGTAAATAATATGAAATTTTTGAAATGTTATTTTGATAATCATTAAAATTCATAATTTTACCATTTAAATAAATCAGACCATTTTTTGGCTTAAGTAGACCCAACAGAATATCAATTAAAGTAGTTTTACCCGAACCTGAACCACCGACTATACCTATCATTTCTCCAGCATTAAAATCTAAATTTATACTATCTAGTATGATTTCATTTTTTTCATATCCAAATGAAATTTTTTCAAGTTTAAGAGACTCAAATTTCAAATTATCATCTTTAAAAATTTTTTCTTTATCTGAATGAATTTTTTCTGTTAATTTTAATTGATTATAAACAGTTTCGTTGGCTACTATTCCAGTTCTCACTAAAGTTAAGTTTTGATTAATACTGGAAACCATTGGAAGCAATCTTAAAAAAGCCAAAATAAAAACTGAAATTGTTGGTATTATTAAAATAATTTCCATTTGAAAAAATATAATGTAAGAAACAACAAAAAATACTACCAAAACAGCAATGATAAATTCATAAATAAATCTTGGAGAGTCCGCTATCAATCTTGTTTTTACCTGTCTATTGGCTAATTTTTTCGTAGATATAACAATTTTTTCTATAAAAAAACTTAACTTATTTAAAATCTTAATTTCTTTAAAACCATAAAACATTTCATTTATATTTTTTAGAATATTTCTTTGAGAGGAATCTATTTCATATCCATATCTTGTCATTTTTTTTTTAAAAAATGAATCATAAGTAATCAATAAAAGTAATAGGGTTGTAACAACTGATGATAAAATAATAATATTTAAGAAACCTAGAAATGTAATTATACAAATAATAATAATTACATCGCTCACTATCTTTATTAGAGGAAAAAAAGTTTGTTTAACAAAGTATGAACTTAAAATTGAAATTTGATTTATATAATAAGCACTATTTCTTTTAATATATTCTTCATACGACATAGAATTAAATGATAGTAGTAATTTTAATCTCAATCTTATAATTTCTTTCCAAGCAATAGAGTTTGTTATATAAATATTTAAAATTGATACTATTAATTTAGAAATGAAAATTAGAATTGTAAGTATTGCAAATGATACAATTATGTTTTCATGAAATTGAAGTTTCTCAACAATCTCATAAAAAATGCTGTCATCTCTATCTTGTTCATTCTCAATTAGAACTATGCTCAAGAATGGAACAATTATAGCTAAACTAAGAGTTTCAAAAAAAGATAAAATTAAAAATAATATGATTAATATTGAAAATATTTTCTTTTTCTTTCCAAGAATATACAAGATCTGCTCAAAATAATTGTTTAATTTCATCTTTTTGAATACTTAAGAAAACTTAAATAGGAAATTATTTTTAAATTAGACAAAGCTCCGCACTTTGTAAAAAGAGGTTTTTTTTACAATTCTTTACTTTAACCATATTTTTTAGTTTCAAACAGGACTATATAAATAATCGTCTTTTGAAACTATTGTGCTTAAGTTACCTATAGAGGCCTTTATCTTCAATTGATTTTCACTAATAATTGTGAAAATTTTATTTGTAAATGGCCCAGATAAGAACTTAAATTTTTTTTTGTCTTTAAATTCGAAAAAACTTTGTTTGATAAAACCTTGTTTATCTTCACTTAATTTACATTTTTTTACAAACTCAGTTATTTCAATTTGTGACTTAATAAATCCATTCAAAAAATATTTAACACCCCTGCTATACTTTAGAGTTTCTTGAATATTTTTATTTTTAAAAGATTCATGAAAACAAAGTAAATAATCACCAAGTAAAAAAAATTCTTTGTCACTCAGCTTATTATTTAAGTTTTTCTGAATTTTTATTGTAGGCAAATAAAATTCTGGCTTACTGCCTAATTTTTGGAAAAATTCTTTTTTCAAGAAAGGAAGGTTTTTTTTTTCGAATTTTATTACCATCCACATCTAATTATCCCCTTCAATTTCAGATTTTAATTCATCATATTCTTTCATTTTTCTTTCCATAAATTTTAAAGTTAAATTCAATTTTTGTTTAATTCCTTCTGGTGTTAAGACATAAATATAATTTAGTTTTCTATCGCTATTTTTAAAATTATTTATTTTTATTAAACCTTTGCTAGCTAATGACCTTATTAAGTAATTTAGTTTTCCTAAGCTCATATCTAAGTTTCTTGCAAGATCCCTTTGTGATAAATTAGGATTATTATGCACTTCTCTTAAGATATCTAAGTCACTTTCAGGATTACGCTTTTGTGGTACATTTTTTTTGTTCATATATTGAACATAACGTTCATTTAATGAACAGTCAAGATGATATTAGATTTTACTTGGTTTGTTGAATTAAACTCTTTAATGGTAATATTTAGGCCTTAATGAAGGAAAAAATTTTAATAACTGGTTGTGCTGGATTTATCGGAAGTTCATTAACAAAAAAACTTTTAAAAAACAAAAATTTTAGTATTTATGGGTTAGATAACATTAACAGTTATTACGATCTTAACTTAAAAAAAAATAGACTTAGAGAACTTGTTAAAGATAAAAATTTTAAATTTTTTAAAATTGATATTTCAAATAAAAAATTAATATTAAAAAATTTTAAGAAATATAAATATAATCATGTTTTTCACCTAGCTGCTCAAGCAGGAGTCAGATATTCAATAGAAAATCCTGAACAATATTTAAATTCAAATTTAATAGGTTTTTACAATATTCTTGAGGCTATAAAAATAAACAAGGTAAGAAATTTTTATTTTGCTTCATCGAGTTCTGTTTATGGAGATAAAAAAAAATTTCCTTTATCAGAAAATTTTTCAACAGATTTTCCAAAATCATTCTATGCTGCAACAAAAAAATGTAATGAAGTTATGGCATATTCCTATAGCAGTCTCTATAAAATCAAAACTATTGGATTTAGGTTTTTTACTGTTTATGGTCCCCAAGGAAGACCCGATATGACACCCTTTTCATTTTTAGATAAACACTTTAGAAATCAAAAAATTAAAGTTTTTAATCAAGGTAAACATGAGAGAGATTTTACCTATATTGATGATACCATCAATCTAATTTTCAAAATTTTTAAGAAAACTAAAAGCAAAAAGTTTAAATCTAAGTTTGAAATTTATAATATTGCTGGTGGCAAACCAAATAAATTAATGAATTACATAAACCTAATAGAGAAAAAACTTAAAAAAAAAATTAGAAAAAAGTTTATAAAAAAACAACCTGGTGATGTTCTTAAAACATTCGCTGATGTTAAAAAAACTTACAAGCTAACAAAATATAAGACACAAGTATCCATAGGTGATGGTATTACGAATTTCGTAAATTGGTATCTAAATTATTATAAAAAGAAATAACTTTTAGAATATCAAACATAAAAATTTTTTTCAGTGCATAAATCAAGCCAATTGAGCTATTAGTACTGGTTAGCTTAATGCGTTACCGCACTTACACACCCAGCCTATCAACGTGGTGGTCTACCACGGCTCTATGGGAAGAACTAGTTTTGAGGTGAGTTTCCCGCTTAGATGC
>MDSZ01088812.1_pt1 | contig 41556 bp, 37 predicted proteins | sample 811201 | NCBI WGS metagenome assembly MDSZ01 (sample SAMN05326647, study PRJNA326480) | marine metagenome | isolation source: seawater | place: Indian Ocean: North | collected 2010 | reverse complement strand
ATAAGCTTAATTATTAACACTACTTCTATTAGCAAAAAACTAAAAAATGCTACAATGAATTGAAGAATTTTTCTGCTTTTACATGTTTTTTTACATTAAGTTAAAAATTTCTTTTCCTTACTAGTTTGCAAATCTCTTGTGATTCGAAAAAGCAAAGACATACTGATACTCATGTCTCAAATTTTACCATTTTTGTTCATTGCAGTTTTGCTTTTTACAATTCCTCCGGTCAAAGTTTATGCCGATTTGAAATTGTGGATCAGTTCATTTCAGGATCAAAGTTACTACGAGCAAATGGGTGAACTTTATAACCGGAAAACTGGAAAGGAACTGAATCTAATAGTTGAGGCATATGGGTTTAGGGAAATGCCCGACAAATTGGGCGCAGTCATGCAAACGGGGCAGGGCGTTCCTGATTTGGTGCAACTGGACGAGACTTTTTTCGGGGTTTTTCTCAACGGTCCATCTCCCTTTTCCGACCTCACTCAGAAAATCCGAAAATCAAAACTGAACAAGACACTACACCCACGGAGGCTGGAGGTTTTTACATACGATAAAAAGACTTACGGAGTACCCCAGTCCCTAAGTGCACTTGTGCTGTATTACCGCAAAGATTTATTTGAAAATTTCGAAATAAAACCAGGAGATATAACCACTTGGGAAGATTTTGCCAGGGTAGGGGAAGGTCTGATGGATAATCAGGGGCAACGATTTCTTGCCCTAGATGGTACTTTATTCGACTCTCTGCTTCGCCAAAAAGGTACGGATCTGTTTGATAAGAAAGGAAATTTCTTACCCGATGAGCAGGTTGCCGTATCCATTCTTTCTGAATTTGCTAAGATGGCGGAAAAACAAATCGCGGTGATGCCCGACAGGGGGTCCATTTTTGATCCAGTCTTCTTTAGTGGTGACCTGGAAATGGGGGAGGTTTTATGCGTGATTGGAGCCGACTGGTACGGACTTGACTTGTTTCAACAATTCGCCCCCGGCATGGAAGGGATGTGGGGTATGTTACCTCTTCCCACTTGGCGAAAACCAGATGGTTCGCTCGGTCCCCGAACTGCCAGTTTTGCCGGTCAGGGGTTGATGATTATGAATTCGAGCAAAAGACAGGAGGAAGCATGGGATTTTATAGAATTTGTTATGACAGATGCGGATGCCAATGCGGAAAGGTTTTTGCAGGGAAACAGTTTCCCCGCATACCTGCCAGCCTGGGAAGACCCCAGATTGCTCGGAGTACAACCATACTTTCAGGAATCTATGGGCAAATTACTGGTGGAACTGGCCGATGAAATTCCGCCTGTGAATGTAAATCCGGCCCGTCCACAGGCAATTTTTTTAATGAAGGAAAATTTCTTTTCTGCTGCGATGTATGGAAGTTTGTCTCCTGAGGATACCATTTCTCAAATGCGTGAGGCTATGAAGGCGGGATTTGGTGGTGATTCACCGCCAACCCCCTAATCATTTCACAGTTAAATGTCCGGGTCTGGCAAAGTGGAAAGAAGGGGCGGATTGCCATCTCTTTTCCTGCTGACCGGTCCATTTTTGTTGTTGTGGTCTGTTTTTTGGTTGGTTCCAATTTGCAGTGGTATCTCCCTGGCTATGGAAATGAGCCCTCATATTTCTTTCGCTCATTTTAGTGATGCTGATGGACTCACTCTTAAAAATTTCAGACTTGTACTCGAAGATTCCAAATTTTTACATTCTTTGAAAAATACCGCTTTTTTTGCGGGAGGCAGTGTATTAATTACCCTGGTCCTAGGTTTTTTTCTCGCAGTGGTTGTTTATGGACTTCATCCAAAAATACGTGGAGTCTGTCTTTTTCTTCTCCTGATTCCCTGTTTTGCATTGCCGGGAACCCTGGCATCTGTGTTCTATTTATTTTTTCATGGAAAATCGGGTGCATTAAACCAATTCTTAGTGATTCCTTTGGGATTTGATCCGGTTAATTGGATGATGGATCCTTTCTGGATCCTTCCTTGCCTGATCCTTCAGTCTGTCTGGAGATGGACCGGATTGATTGTTTTGCTCCTTTACTGTGGCATGCGTGCCATTCCTGCTTGGCAATTTGAGGTCGCTTACATAGAAGGTGCGTCCTCTTGGTCCCGGATTTGCACAATTCTTTATCCGGGAGTTAGGCATTTGATTATATTTGGTGGAGTTTTTCTATTTATTGACGGAGTGGCTGCCTTTTCTGGAGCCTATAATTTATTGGGGGGATCGGGTGGGGTGCTCGATGCAGGATTACTCTTCGTAACTTATGTATATCAGGTGGCATTTCCAGGTGGGGGCGGGCGTTTTGATTTACCCCTTGCCTCCGCAATGTGCGTATTAGTGGCTGGTTTTTCAGCCATTTTTGGGTGGATGATTTTAAAATTTGGCAAACAAACAGGAGGCGTTTCGTGAGCAGGATTTTAATACGAATATTGCTCGGACTTGTTGTTGCCATGACTGTCTACCCTTTGGTTTGGATGTTATTGTCTTCCTTCAAAACAAACCGGGAAATTTACCAGCCGGATATCCTTTTGCCAGAATCTCTTGATCCCTTTGCGTATCGCTTACTTTTTTCCGGGGAATTTATTGATTTTTATGAAGTGTTGACACGATCTATTCTACTTGCAGGCGGACAGGCCTTGCTTGCCACTTTTGTAACAGCAGGGGTTGGTTTTGTACTGGCCAAGTCCAAATTTACCGGAAAATCCCTCCTTCTTTGGGCCGCTTTATTAGTCATTCTTTACCCAAGACAGGCAATTAGCCTTTCACTTTTCGAATGGATGGCAAAAATGGGGATGAGCGGTTCTTATTACGGATTGTTGTTTTCCGGGGTGGCCAGCGGGCTGGGGGTGATCTTTTTTATGCAGGTGTATCGAAAAATCCCTGACGAACTGATGGATATATCGAGATTGGAGGGCGAAAGTTTATTTCGTTCCTTTCTTTGCTTTTTGCCCTTGGTTAAACCCGCTCTCATTACTTATGGAATGTTACACTTTTTTCTGAGTTGGCAGGAGCATTTGCTTCCCTTGCTTGTGCTTGGTTCGGAACAGCTCACTTTGCCGCTTGCCCTGGCCAAATTGAGGGATTCGAGCTACCGGATACCCGAAGCCGTCGGGTTGGCAGCCGGTGTACTTGCCATGCTTCCTATGATGTTTCTTTTCGGCTATTTTTTTCGTCGCATAAGGACTGCCCTGTCCGATTGGGTGGTCTCTTAATTTGTAATTCTTTTGCCGGTATACCTTTCAAACCAATGTGCCTTTTCGGGTTGCAGGTTTATTTTCAAGCTTTCGTTTTCCGAAATTCCTAATGTGTATGTTTTTACGAAAATATTGATACCCTCAGTTGCCAGTTCGACCATGCGGTGATCCCCGAGGTTTTCCACCCGTTCGGCGTGGCCACAAATCTGGCCGTTTTCGGACGGTGATATCTCCCAGTCTTCTGGTCTGACCCCAAGGGTAATGGATCCGTCGGGTAAACAAGATTGAGGCAAAGGAATCCTAATCGATCCAGCAACAAATTCAGTCTCCCCTGAAGCGGATCTTTCAATTCTTCCATCAATGCACTGGGCACCGGGAGAACCAAAAAAAGTAGCCACAAATCGATGAGCTGGTTCCTGGTAAATTTGTTCGGGCGTGCCAATCTGTAAAACCCGGCCATTATGTAGGACACAGATTCGATGCCCCAGAGTCATTGCTTCGGCCTGGTCATGCGTGACATACAGTGTGCTTTTTGGATTTTCCTGGTGCAAACGGGCAAGTTCCGCCCGCATGCCTGTGCGAAATTGGGGATCGAGATTGCCCAGTGGTTCATCAAACAAATGGATGCCTGGATCACGGGCGAGTAATCGCCCCAGTGCCACCCTTTGTCTCTGACCCCCGCTCAATTGATGGGGTTTTCTCTTTAGAGTATCGGCAATTTCGAGCTTTTGGGCGACCCGGTCCACTTTTTGGTGAATTTCGGGGAGCGATTGATGACGGACTTTCAAGCCGTAGGCAATATTATCAAACACGGAAAGATGTGGAAAGAGAGCATAGTTTTGAAAGACCATGCCAAGATTGCGGTCCTGGGGGAGCAACTTTTTGGCATCTTTCCCAAAGATTTCAATCTTGCCACTGGTCGGGGATTCCAATCCCGCTACCATTCGTAAAAGCGTACTTTTCCCACATCCGGAAGGACCGACCACAGTCATAAATTCACCCTCTGTAATATCGAGATTAACATCGGTAATCGCATGAGTATCCGGAGGGAAAATCTTGCTCACTTGTTTAAAGGAGATCGCACCTTTCATCATTGAGTTTTCATTCTAAAGATACTTCGCCCAGGGTAAAGCTTTGTCGCTTGAGCCAAAACAGTCACAGGCATAGTCTGTATATCGTGAATCGATCAATGTGGGCTATCTTTATTGCAGTAATCCTGGGCGTGTGGATCGTTGCGTCCTGTCAGCCAGAGATTACAGAAAATTCACGTATTACCAAGACCATGGAAAAAGAATCTTTAGCGAGGGTGGGGGAATTGGTCAGGGAATGCAGGGTATGCCACGGGGTGGAAGAAGCCCAGCGTGGTCCAATTCTTGATGGAATGGAATATGGGTATCTCTATGATCAGTTGCAAAAGTTCCGTTCCGGGATCAGGGGACAAAACCCGGCGAATCGTTCGGAGTACCTAATGGGTGTCGGTGTAAAAAAGTTAAATAATGATCTGGAGTCTGCCTATCTTGCGGATTGGTTTGCCCGTCAGGATCCTAAACCCGCCGTTCGTACTGTACAGGGAGACTTAGGTCGCGGGAAATTGTTTTATGAGGCAAGGTGTGCATCCTGTCACGGTGCAAGTGCTGAAGGCAATCGATTGGTCGCTGGTCCAGCCCTTAACCGGTTGGAGGGGTGGTATTTCTTAGAACAAATGAGAAAGTTCCGTTCAAATGAGCGGGGTTATCATCCACTTGATGAGACTGGCCAAGTTATGGCCGCTGCATCCAAGGGGATTTCGGACAGCAAATTGAAGGATGTGGTTGCTTATATCGTTCATAATTATGGGCCGGAAGATGCTCCGTCTATGCGGGACCGCATGGTGCCGCACAGATCCAAAAAGCCATTTTAGCTCCCGTGCTCAGCCTGCAGGGCACTGAGCCGTTCAGGAGTGCCCACATCGTCCCATTTCCCTGTCAATAATTGCCCTCCCACTAAGCCGTTATGAATTGCATGTTTGAGGCGGGGGACGATGGAGAATTTCTCCACCTTTGCTCCTTCCAAAATTCTGGGGTGATAAAGAGCAATCCCCGCATATAGATATTCTGGGTTTTCTAAATCGACCACACGGTTATCTAAAAGTGAGAAATCTCCCCGTTCCCGCCAATTCGGTTTGGGGACAAGGAAGAGCATGGCCAGATCATTTATGGGAAGAGACTTAGGAATTGAGGAGAAATCGAGTTCACACCAGACATCCCCATTTACCACAAGAAAGGGGTCCGGTCCAAGCAGGGGAAGTGCCTTGGTCAGTCCGCCTCCGGTCTCTAATGGGACGGGACCTTCATCAGAATAAGCGATAGACAACCCCCATTCAGAGCCATTGCCCAGGGTTTCCTCAATTTTATGTCCCAGATGTCCAAGGTTTATAACCACCTCGGTAAAGCCAGCAGTTGCTAGTTTTTCCAAATGATGGACGATCAGGGGCTTCCCTCCCACCGAAACTAACGGTTTTGGGGTGTGATCGGTCAGCGGGCGCAAACGATTTCCAAACCCGGCTGCCAAAACCATTGCTTTCATAAAAAGTTCAGGAATTTGGCAGGACTATGCTCGCCTGTTCGACCAGGGAATGCAGGTCATGCAGTTCTGGATAATTTTTCAGAACCATGCTGATATAACCAAGCACACGGGGTACATCTTTAAGGTATTGGGGCTTGTTGTCCCTGATTTTTAAACGATGAAATATTCCCACGCACTTGAGATGTCTCTGCAGGCCGGCCCAGTCAAACCATCTTTGTATGGTATTTTCGTCTATCTCCGGACTAATTAGGCCAGCTTGAATCAATTGGGTACGGAAGAGGCCGACCTGCCGGTCTATCCATTCCTCTGGGTTGTCGACATAGCAATCGCGCAGGAGAGAAACCAAATCATAAGTGACTGGACCAAGCATGGCTCCCTGGAAATCGATAATTCCAGGAGACCCATCTTTAAGAACAAGCAAGTTGCGGCAATGAAAGTCACGATGCATGAAAGATTTTGGCATTTGATCGATGCTAGCAACAAGGGGCTTGGTGTATTCCTGAAATTCATCCATTGTAATACTGGGAAGGCACCATTTACGAAAGATTTCCAGTTCCTTGTTCTGCCAGTCCATATCAAACACCGGTAGTTCTGCCACCCAGTCGGTTGCACATTTTTGCATCTTTATGATTTCCTGAATTGCCCGTTCATAAAGTTCGTTCCGGCGCTCACTTACTATGGCATCCTGGTAGTGCAGGTTTCCAAAATCAGATAGGATAAGAAAGCCAAGATCGGTATCCTGGAAATAAACCTGAGGTACTTGAATCCCGGCATTAATGAGCTTTTCTGCAAGTTGGATAAAGGGATTGCACGGTTCCAGTTCGGGAGGGGAGTCCATAACGATCCTTGGCCCGTCTGCGGTATGTATACGAAAATAACGCCGAAAGCTGGCATCTGCTGATGCTACCTCTAATTGGCAGGAGCCATAGGGCGTGGATTGATCAATCCATTCGCACAGTTCATCCCTGCGTTTATCCACCACCATTAAATCCACAGGTAATTTTTCTCTGCAAAAAGATCCTGTCGTCAAAGAAAAAATTTTCCGATCCCCGTCCTGCCTTTACCTAAGGCGAATTGACCGGAAATTATTTGATTTCGGCAATATGGATTTAGGACCCTAGTCGTTGGTCTGGTACAAGGTACTGGGTGACATAATCCCTTACTGCGTCCTCCAGGTCAAAAAGTTCGTTTGTGTATCCTGCCCTGCGGAGTTTCTCAATCTTTGCTTCGGTAAAATATTGGTATTTATCGCGAAGAGTTTTGGGCATTTCCACAAACCTGATATTTTCTTCCTTTCCAAGAGCTGAAAAAATTGCCCTACCAAGATCCAGCCAAGTTCTTGCCTTGCCGTTGCCCAGATTAAACAGGCCTTGGGTATGACTGGCTTCGGCCAACCAAATAGTCATAAGTACTGAGTCTTTGACATAGAGAAAATCACGCATCTGCTCGCCGTCCTGATAGTCTGGATTATGACTGGTAAAAAGAGTCATTTCTCCGGATGATGCAATTTGTTCATAGGCTTTGCTTACCACCGAGCGCATATTGCCCTTATGTTCTTCGTTGGGACCGTAAACATTAAAGTATTTGAGGCCAACGATGTGATCGAGCCAGTTATTTTCTTGAGCGATCAGGTCAAACTTGTGCTTGGACCATCCATAAAGGTTGAGGGGATTGAACTTTTGCAAATCTTCATCTTCATCATCCATGCCCAAAGACCCATCCCCATAGGTAGATGCAGAAGAAGCGTATACGAATCGTACATTATTATTGAGCGACCACTCGCAAAGTTCCCGAGTATACCTTACATTGTTGTCGTTCAAATATTCTTCATTTGTTTCGGTGGTGCTGGAGCAGGCTCCTAAATGAAAAAGGGTGGAAATATCTGATAATTCTGGACTGCTCTCCCTGACCATTTTCCGGAAATCATCCGGGGTTAAATGACGGGAGTAGGAGAGGGGGGCAGTATTACGGGCCTTCAGGCTACCCGGTTCCACCCAGTCTACCAGCCAAACGTTTTCAAGGTTTCGGTTATTTAATCCCCAAATAATTGCACTGCCAATTAGACCGGCACCACCGGTTACAACTACAGTTCCTTTGCCCAAATCACTCACGAGAAAGCTCAACCGAGCGTGCCCGGGCTGCTTCAACGGCATGCCTGACAATAGTGCGTAAATTATCTGCGGAAAAACTTTCCAGTGCTGCCTGGGTGGTGCCGTTGGGCGAGGTTACCTGATCGCGCAGTTCCTTGGGGTGCAGCTCTGCAGACTCAATCAACCGGGCGGCTCCGGTAATGGTGTGCTGGGCAAGCTCTTTGGCAAGTTTACCCGACAATCCAATTGCACGGGCAGCCTCTTCGAGTGCGCAGGTGAATTCAAACACATAAGCAGGGCCACTCCCGCTGATGGCAGTAACACGGTCAAGGTCAGCCTCCTCACTGAGTTCATACACCGCCCCCAGAGAAGAAAGGATTTGCTCGATTATATCACCGTCTTCAGGGGAAGGGGGCTGGGCAAAAAGATAGCCGGTTGCACCGTGTCCAATCTGTCCAGGAGTATTGGGCATCGAACGAACAATATTTCGGGCCTTGGGAAAAACTTTGGATAATCGTGGCAGTGTAATACCTGCCATGATTGAAAGAATCAGGCAATTAGAGGATTGTTCGGCAACTGAAGGTGGAAGTTCTCCAAGCTGCTGGGGTTTGCAACCAAGTACCAGGACGGTGGGACAGGCCGAAAGCATATCATCGACCGATTCAAATCGATTGATTGCGGTAGTTTCTGCCAATTTTTCGGAGGTGCCATCGTTGGCTGAACAGCAACTTAGAGAATTGGGTGAAAAAGTCCCTTCCCGAAGAAGACTGCGGACGATGGCAGAGACCATTTTACCCGCCCCAATGAAGCCAATTGTATAAGTATTTTTACTCATTCCTGTTCCTCGTTTGAGAAATTTTCTTCAACCGTTATCGAACCACTGGCCAGGTCGTGTAAACATTTGCGATCACGGTTAAAAAAGCAAAAACCAAAGTTAAGTATAAAAAAATAAGGGAAGAATACCGTAATGCTGGTTCCCTTTATAAAAGAGCGTACAAAAGACTTGAAGGTTGTTGGACAACCATCGCCAGTAGTCCGAACACTCTTAAGTCCAAAAGTTGCTTTGCCAAAACTTTTTCCGGAAAAAAATTTTTCACCAAGGAAAAAAAATGTCACCGGGATCAAAACAAATAAAGCACCAAGGGAATTCATGAAGTTTGTAATTTCCGGAGTGATTAGCTGCTCGAGGTGTTTTTGACTTTCTTTGGCTTCTATTTTTTGATTTTGAGCAATGCTTAAAAATTCTTGGCTCAAATTATCTAATTGAGCTGAGACTTCAGGATTAGAGAATTTTAGCAGAAGCGTTGCGGTTAGTAGAAGAAGCAACAAAAGCAAGATGAGGTCCATTGTGAAAGCAACCATTCTTTTAATCATTGGAGCAGCAATGACATGAGATGAAATTTTAACTTCCTGGTCCGGGTTGCGGGTTTGTGGTTCGTTCATTATGAGGATGCTTCGGACTGTTCGTAAGCCTGTACCGTATTTGCCATGAGCATGGCCACAGTCATGGGTCCAACTCCCCCAGGGACAGGGGTAATATGAGATGCTTTGGGAGCTACTTGATCAAAGTCAACATCTCCAACCAGTCGGTGCCCGGATTTTTTAGATGGATCAGCAACACGATTGATCCCCACATCAATGATTGCGCATCCAGGCTTAACCATCTCGGCAGTGACAAAATTGGGTCTTCCTATCGCAGCAATTAAGATATCGGCCTGCTGGGTATGGGAGGGCAGTTTATGTGTGCGGGAATGGCAAAAAGTAACGGTGGCGTTGCCTGGGATAGAGCGATTGAGTAGTAGCATGCCAATTGGTTTACCAACGATCAAACTACGTCCAAGTACGACCACACGCTTGCCAGCGGTTTCAATATTTGAGCGCTTGATTAATTCGATAATACCAGCCGGGGTACAGGAACGGAAGGCGTCGGGTTTCTCCTGGCATAATTTGCCCAAGTTTACCGCATTAAATCCATCCACATCTTTGCCTGGAGAAACGCGGTTAAAGATGCGGACATCGTCGATGTGGGCAGGCAGAGGAGCCTGTACCAAGATTCCATGCACTGAATTGTCCATGTTCAAACGATCGATTTCTGTGATTAAATCGTTTTCGGAAATGGAGGTAGGGAAAACAACCAGTCGTGCATCTATGCCAATTGAATGAGCGGTTTTTTCTTTCTTTTTAACGTAGGAAACTGAAGCGGGGTCGTCGCCCACCCGTACGAAAACAACACAGGGTTTTGATGTCCTGAAGTTGGATATTCGTACTTGCAATTCATCCAGGACCTCCCTGGCAATTTGATTACCATTGATCAGATTCATGATCCGGAATGATTGAAGGAATCGAGAGAGAAAAAGACTAATTTGAGGGTCGAATGATCCGGGCACGTATCACCCGGTCATCAGAACCTTCCTCAATGGACTCAAGTTTGCCCATAACATTAACTTGATTGCCCACATATTGTTGTGGATCGACCGCCTTCAATTGACCCACATCAATAAAGGCTAATCGTTTGCCTCTAGTGTTTTCCAATTGGTAGGGAAAATCGTAAGCAAAGCCAAATTTCCTTGGTTTGAAAACGAGGTTGCCTTCAAAGTTTCTTATAATTCGGGTGGCGGGCTTAATTTTTGGCGGTTCAAGTGGCAAAGTGGTGGATTCTGGTTTTACCTGTTGAGTTTCCAAGGGATCCAGTTCGTCTATTTTTGTGCTTTGAGAATTGGATAAGTCAGGTTGCTGATTCGTTTTAGATGGATCTTCGATAGTCTGTGCATCTGGTTTATCATTCCATTGTTCCCTGCCCACCACTACGGGTTCAACTTCCGGGGCACCGGCATTGAATGTTTCACCCAGGCTGGGTGTGTCAGCTTTTTTGTCCTGTCCATAAACCGAAGAAAATAAAATCAGAGAGAGGCCAATTGCCAAAAGTTTCGTATACATAGTTTGATTTAAAATTCCCATGTTTGGAATTTAGGAAATTTGCTTGGGGAAGAGCAAATCAATTTCTGCATCTTTCAAGTCACGGTAGGTGCCCAGGGGAAGTTTGCCCAACCGAAGCCCTCCAATTGCAACTCTTCGCAATTTTTTTACCCTATACCTAAACCGGTTTAAACATCTCCGGATTTCTCTTTTTTTCCCATGTCCCATAATGATTTCCAGCTTGGTTGAGCCAACTGGATTCCCGGATTTTGAACGGATCTCATCAAGTTGTAAAAATTCCCCTTCGTCCTCAAAGCCATCGAGCATTGCCCTGAACGCATCGTTTTCCAACGGCTCATTTATTTCCACCTGGTATTTTTTCCTTACCTGTTGGGAGGGGTGGGTCAGTCGATGGGCAAGTTTTCCATCATTTGTTAAAATGACCAGTCCCTCACTGTCCACATCCAGTCTTCCTGCGCAAAACAATCGGGTATTTCTATGCCGTGCCTCAAGGAGTTCAAAAATGAGCCGCTCCGCATACGGATCCTCATTTGAGCAGGTGAATCCCTTGGGCTTGTTGACAACATAAACCACTGGCTTGGTGAATTTAGACTGAATCCTTTTTTGTCCCACTTTAATCACATCGCGTTCCGGATTTACACGAAGACCAAGCTGAGCGATCTCTCCATTTACAGAGACTTGGCCAGATTTAATTAATTCTTCGCCTGCCCGTCTTGAGCATACTCCAGAATCGGCAAGGAATTTTTGAAGCTTGGGAAAGGGCTTGGGTTGTGTGGATGGGGAGGATGAATTCTTTGGCATGTGCAAAACTTGGGGTTGCGTATTCTACAGGAATCCATCATTTGTGGGGAACAGTCAATAACAGGGATGGGAACCTGAATTTTTTTTCATGAGCGAAGAAACAATAAATAATAGGGTGGCGGTAGTCACCGGAGCAGGTCGCGGTATCGGGCGTGGGATCGCAGAATCTCTGGCCCGTGATGGATTGCATGTTGTTTGTGTTAGCAAATCGGAATCTTCTTGTGGAGCAGCTGCAGATGCCATCAGGCAAGCAGGTGGTCAAGCAGACGCCCTTGCTGTTGATGTGTCTTCCGGCGAACAAATCAGGCAAGCCTGTGAAGCCTTATTGGAAAAGCATCAGTGTGTTGATGTTTTGGTGAATAATGCGGGTATCACGAGGGATAATTTGCTCTTCCGTATGGAGGAAGATGATTGGAATGATGTCATTCATACCAATCTCACCAGTTGTTTTCACTGGATCAAAGCTCTGGGGAGACCAATGACCCGTAAGCGTTGGGGCAGAATAGTCAATGTTGCCTCAGTGGTCGGACTAACTGGTAATGCTGGTCAGGCAAATTATTCTGCCGCCAAGGCAGGGATGATCGGTTTGACCAAGAGTTTGGCAAGGGAGTTTGCCGCTCGCTCAGTCACTGTAAATGCGATTGCTCCTGGATTTATCGACACAGACATGACTTCGGAACTGGATGAGCGTGTCAAAGATGCTGCACTCGGTACCATTCCACTGAAAAGATTTGGTCAAGTTTCTGATATCGCAGAAATGGCCGCTTTTTTATGCTCTGATAAAGCCTCCTATGTCACCGGACAAGTTTTTACGGTTGACGGCGGGATGGTGATGTGAAGAAGAGATTTCATATATAAACCTAACCAAACTTAAATATTATGTCCGACAACAACGCCGATCGCGTAAAGAAAATCATCGTCAGCCAGCTCAATGTTAGTGAAGAGCAAGTAACCCCGGAGGCCAGCTTTATTGATGACCTCGGTGCCGACTCCCTTGACCAAGTTGAATTGGTTATGGCATTGGAAGAAGAATTCGGAACTGAAATTCCTGAGGAAGAAGCGGAGAAGCTTCAGACTGTTGGTTCAGTGATCGAATATGTAGAGAAGAATCTCTCCTGATTTTTCTGATCTTATCGTTCGGTTTTAGCGGACGAAAAACTTTAATCTTCTTACCATGACTCGTGTAGTAGTTACAGGAATGGGGGTGCAGTCCTCCATCGGCAGCGATATTGATTCTTACTGGTCCAGTTTAAAAGCCGGTAAATCCGGCATTACATCTGTGACTACTTTTGATAGCACCGACATAGCCAGTAAAGTAGCATCAGAAATTACGGACTTTAATCCAGAGGACTTCATGGACCCCAAGGAAGCACGTAGAAATGACCGCTATGCCCAGCTTGCTTTGGCTGCCACCCACGGTGCATTAAAAGACGCCAACCTTAGACGTGAAGAACTCGTGCCTAACCGAACGGGTGTTTTGGTTGGTTCGGGAATTGGAGGTATGGACACGATTGAAAAGCAGATGACCACCCTGATAGAGCGTGGTCCAAGAAGGGTATCTCCCTTCATGATTCCTTCGCTGATTGCCAATATTGCCGGGGGAATTATTGCGATTGATTTAGGTGCCAAAGGTCCGAATTTTTCAGTTGTCAGTGCCTGTGCATCCGGTTCCCATGCCATTGGGGAAGCTTTTGAAATGATAAAGAGGGGTGCAGCGGATGTTATTTTCGCCGGGGGCAGTGAAGCTGCGGTTACCAGGATTGGATTTGCCGGCTTTTCCTCGATGAAGGCGATGAGTACCAATTTTAATGATGATCCCAGTCGGGCATCCCGTCCCTTCGACAAAAATCGTGATGGATTTGTTATGGGTGAGGGCGCTGGAGTTTTAGTCCTTGAAACCTTGGAAAATGCTCAGGCACGTGGTGCCAGGATTTACGCTGAAATTATCGGCTATTCGGCCACTTGTGATGCTTTCCATGTGACCACGCCAGATACCTCCAGTGCGGCACTTACTGAGTGTATGAATTTGGCCCTGGATCAGGCAGGGCTCGATCGTCCATCAGTCAACTATGTAAATGCACATGGTACTTCCACTCCCTACAATGATCGATCGGAAACTACCGCATTGAAAAATGTTTTTGGAGATCATGCCCAGAATGGATTGATGGTAAGTTCCACCAAGTCTATGACCGGTCACTTGCTTGGGGCAGCCGGTGCGATTGAAGCTGCTGCATGCTGTAAAGCGATCGATGAAGGAGTGGTTCCCCCAACTATCAATTATGAGGAGCCGGACCCAGATTGTGACCTGGATTATGTACCCAATGAAGCACGAGAAGCCCCCGTTTCCGTTGCCATGAGTAATAACTCCGGCTTTGGCGGGCACAACGCCTCGCTTATCTTTCGAAAATTTGAGTAGTCTTTAGAGCAGGCTCCTTTAATTCGCTTGCTCATCCCATTCAGATCAGTATTTTCTAATAACTTGGCTTTTGCACCCGTAGCTCAATTGGATAGAGCGCCTGACTACGGATCAGGAGGTTGGGAGTTCGACTCTCTCCGGGTGTGCCACTCTAGACCACTTTTCATCAAGGGTCTTTATTAAAAACAAGCCTGAGTACCTTGTAGATACTGAGGATTTACTTTTTTTACCCTCAAGTTATCAGTTTCTGGATACCATTCCTATCAATGTCTTTTCTTGTAGTTTGATGCTAAAGCAAAATATCACCACATTTGTGGTGACAAAGATGAGTGATATTTTTTGCATTCCATCTTAAGTGATAAGGGTATGTTTCCGAAATCACATAAAAATGACTAAGGTTTAGGAAACTGGGTGTTCGAATCTCTGGTGATGTGCCACAAATTCTACATAAAAATACTCCCATAATTAAACTCTTGCTATTAAGGAGGTTTTGTTGGTTATATTCGGATGGAAATTAAAATTAATTAAAAATTTAATCTTTTACTGCAATTATTAATGACAGCTTAAGAGTGTTTACGAAAACGAACATTATGCCATCCAGTGAACATATCTGTAAATTTAGTAAGTTTCCAATATTTGTAGCATTATTATTTGCTTTATCTAGCTTTGCCAATGCTGAGGTTCGATTTCCCCTGAAACCAGCCGAAGGCAAATTTATAGTTGATCAAGCACATCTTCTATCTGCCAGTTCAATCACACAACTCGAAACACAACTCACTAAGGTACTCAAGGATAGAGCTATTCCTATCATCTTTTTGAGTATTCGTAGTCAGCAAGATTTTGGTGCAGGTGGTATGTCGATCGAAACATACGCTCGTATTCTTTATGATGAGTGGGGCATCGGGCATAAACGCATTACTGTTAAGGGCCCCGGGGTTGGTAGGTCTGCTGACATTCCTTGGAATAAGGGTATTCTTTTATTGGTTGCGGTTGATGACAGAAAGGCCCGTATCGAATTGGGGGCTGGCTTTGGTCTAGGAAAGAATGCGATCTGTCAATCTATCATGAGTGAGCATATCATTCCTTTCTTTAAAGCGGGCGATTATGATAGTGGTATTCTTAATGGTATTCGTGCATTGTCGCAAATGGCTAAGGGAGAAATAGTTGAGCCTCCGCCCAGACCATGGTGGCATTATGGACTAGTTGTTCTGGTTGTGATTCTTGTTATTTTTACGATAGTTTCCTTGATCAGGCGTGGAAGTTCTGGTTGGGCATGGCTGTTTTGGGCAGCTGTTTTTTCGCTTATTATTTATCTGCTCATTGGGATTCTTACTTCAAACGATGGTGACGGATTTGGGGGGGGAAGCTTTGGTGGTGGTTTCTCTGGTGGCAGTGGTGCATCCGGTTCCTGGTAAAAAGCATGAAAAATATCGATACTTTTTTTGATAATAATGGCAGAGCTCGAATCCGTGATGCAGTCTCAGAGGCTGAATCTCATACCTCTGCTGAAATTGTTCCCGTTCTTACGGATTGTAGTGGACGCTATGATCGAGCAGAAGATCTTTTTGGTTTTTTCTTCGCAATCGTTTCTCTGGCCTTTTGCTGGATTAATTTTCAGGATGTGATCACTGATGGAGCGTGGCAGACCCAACAAGCTCCGAATTTACAACTAGGCTTGGCCATAATCATACTTGTCCTCGTACTTGGGTTTGTAGTAGGTACTTTTGTAGCTGGTCGTATCGGGTGGTTGAGGCGTCTGTTTTGCTCAAGGAGGGAAATGGAAGCCTGCCTTAGGGAGAGAGCCATACAGGCCTTTCAGATGCATCGGGTCAGCAAAACCAAAGAGGCTACTGGTGTTATCATCTTGATCTCTTCATTCGAGCACATGGTCTATGTATTAGGTGATGCTGAAATTAGTAAGCATTTCAATAATGAGGACTTTGTGGAGGTCAAAGACACAATTGTTGAAGGTTTTAGGAAGGGCCAGCATGCGGATGGTTTGGTCGAAGGCATTCGTCTTTGTGGGCAAAAACTTAAGAAGCACTGTCCGTTGCAACCGGGGGATGAAAACGAACTTTGTAATGATCTGAGGATTTGGAAGCAATTTTCTTGAGACTAATCCATGCACAGTCTTCTGACTTTGCCCAGGTAACTGGACAGTAAGACCAATTAATTCCAACTAAACTGCAGTGATTTACCGCACAATTTTAAGCATCTTAATTGTTTAAGCGTGTTTTTTCTTTAACCAAGCAATTGATAGTAGTCTTTAAGTACTAGAGAAGAAATTTGCCGAATCAATAGAAGGGAAACTTTTACTTATCCTCGGAAGGGGATGAAGGGTCGTTGGTTAGATCCTCCTCCTTCTTGATTTCAGGTTTTTCATCCTTAGGTGAGTTGCCATCTGCTTTATCCGGTGCTGAGGCTTTTTCAGATCCAGCCGGTTTTGGGGATTCGGAAACAGAATCTGATGCAGGCTTGTCATTTATCACTTTTGGTTGATCAGATGAATTACTTTCAGATGGTACGGCTTTCTCGGGAGCATCCTTCTTCTCGGGAGCATCCTTCTTATTATCTTCCTTGGATTCTGAACTTACCCCTTTCTTTTTGCTTTTGCTGTCAGTATCTGGGATATCTTTGCGCTTGGCAGCTTTCTTAAGCACGGCTGCTTTTTCTGGCAGCATCACGAGCTGCCTGTGCGGCCATTTCCTTGCGTGCTGTTACAAAGGAAACAACGCATAAAATAACATAGATCAAAAGAAGGCCAGCGGATAGAAGCATACTGGTAGGCTTGAGACTGGACGCTTCATATATGTGATAGGGCTCATTGCGCCACCAACTCATTTCGGCAAAGGCTCCAAAAACCATCTTGGCAATGGAAATGAAACCTAATAAGGCAATGAGCACAGCAACATGCATAATGTGCTTTTTGGCATTGGGTGCCTTATCAGCGGCAACTGCCAATAAAATTAAAATCAGACCAATAATTCCAGGAATAAAGGCGGTCCAACTTTTGCCAAACTCGAGAGATTCTCCTGCCTCAGGGGCATTGAGGACATTTTCCCAATTATTTGAAGTTAAGGTAATGGGGCCTTCCGAGCCTCCCGCATTGTTATAAATAAAACGAAGTTTTGCCTTTTCCACATCAATTTCTGACCAAGGAATAGATTCGTAACTCTCAGTACCAGCATTGCTATAGTTTTCAGATTCCTGAAGGAGGCCACCAAGAGTATCTCCCGATGAACTGGCATACCAAAAGGATTCTGGTTCACCTTTCATTCTGCCTGCTTTTCGGGCGTAGTTATCTTCGTTAGTATTCTTGGCATGCCCCCCGTTTAATTTATGGACGATCCACCAAACATTTTCACCTGCTGAATCATCACAGGGCATAAAGTCGAGCACAACATCTTGGTCGCCATCGGATAGGACAAATTCGGCATCGCTTGCCCAGGGGCCGGTTAGCTTGATCGAAAGACTCGGATCTTGTACAAGATAACTTATTAATCCAGTCAGAATAAGTATTCCGCCAAGAATGAAAGATGGTATTTTAAGCATCCTTTTTAAAAAAGCCTCTTTCCTAAAACAGGCAAGCCCGTAAAGTTTAAAAATCCTCTCGTTTAAAGGTCAAAATTACTTATCTTACCTTCAAGATTGATTTTGAGATGATAGTGGAAACAATTACCGAGGAAAAAACAAAAGAAGGCATTGGCTTAGATTCTGTCTGGCGTGTGGTCGTTCTAAACGATCCGGTCAACCTTATGAACTATGTGGTAATGGTTTTCAGGAAGGTCCTCGGCTTTGATGAGGTTCTAGCCACTAAGCATATGAGAGAAGTTCATGAAAAAGGCCGTTCCATTGTTTGGTCTGGTAGTCGGGAAAGAGCAGAAATATATGCCTATCAGTTACAACATTGGCGGTTGCAGACAATCTTGGAGCGCGATGATTGAATTTCAATTACAGATTGATTCACGCATTACTCGCGCAGTCGCACCTTTGATTGTAAAATGCTTTTCTGATTGCGGAAAAACCTCAACCCCATCCTTTCCATACGCTGAGGAACAGGATAGGGATTTAGCTGAAGCATGGCTGAACAGTCTGAAGGAAGAGATGTTGCAGGATCGCCAATCACTTGCCCGCTTTCTCAGTAGCAAAAAGTTTGCTCATGGATATGTTGAGTTGAAGGAAGAATGTGCAGAATTAATACTTCGGGCTATGACCGAGCTCCGCTTGTATATTCGCAAGTCCTGCCTCGATTCATTTTTAGACAGTGAGCTGGAAACGGGAGCATTTTCCTTGGGCCAAAAGCCCAAGGATGCACAGTCTTTTTATCTGGCTTACCTTGTACTTGCAGAAGTGCAAGAGGGGATAATTGCAAGGATGACCTGAGCCGGTCAGGCTTTAACCTGCTCTTAGTATTTGGTTGTTTGCCACGGCAATTCCACCAAGCATTGCACCAACGATGCCCACATATCCCTGGTCGGTTCCCGCAAGGAAAAGGTTATTATATTTGGTTGACCCGTCCCTGCGCTTTGTGGGGGAACCATAGAGTGTGCCGTTGATATGACTGGTAAACCGTTTGATGGTGGTTGGAGTAAATGTATCGGTTAAGCGGGTTTGCCCTACTAATTTCCCGAGATGGATATCTCCATTGGGTAAATACCTCATAGCATGTTCTAGAATGGTTGCTTCCCAGGTTGTTTTTTGGTCGATGTATTCATCCCTGGGCAATGCTGACCACATCTCAAAATTTGCCGGATGAGTCACCCGTAACTTTGCTTCCTTGCCTTCTCGAGGAGATCCATAATTATCTGGCATGCATATGACTCCGGATGTCAGGTCTACTAAGGAGTCGGGGCAATTGTAATTAAACTTTTCTGATTGATTAAAGAAAACAACCGTTTCACCCCAGCCAAAATCGTTTGGGTGTCCATCAAAGACACGAATTGATTCGATAATGCTAAATTTGCCGGTTTGTGTAGATTCTCCTTCAGTCAAAGGTAAATTTAAAAGTTCTTCTGTCTCCCGAATCCCACAGGTTGATATAATTTGATTAGATCGAATGATCTCGCCTGAATCTAAAATTACCCCAGTTGCCCGATCGCCCCTTGTAGTAATTGATTTTACTCCACAGTTCATCCTTCTATCCACATCAAAGGCTTTTAGTTTTTCGGTTATAGGATCAAGGATTGCACGAATTCCAAGTTCCGGGCGGGATAAACCCTGGCGGAAAATGGCATCAAAGAGCATAATGAAGGTGGGGAAGTCGATATCGTTTGGGCGGGCAGAGCCGTAATAGCAGGTTGGACAGAGCAACATTTCTATGAGCAATGGATCAATCGAGGAATCTGCCAGAGTGGATCGAGTGGAAATCTCCGGAGCATCAACAGAATAGGCAGGAAATTCTTCCATTCTTTTGAGCAGATTAGAAAAAGAATCAATGGACCTGGGGAAATTTTCCTTAACTTGGTCAATAAAGTATTCGAAGTCGTTCGTAAATCGGAGTGATTGTCCGCCAAAAGTTATTCGAGAACAACTTTGGGGAAGAAGCTTAAAATCATCAATCGAGAGCCGTAATTGTCTGCACAATTTAAGTAATGGGGAAGATTTTCCAGAAGCCGGTGATGGATAATTGGTAAGGGCATGAAGACCAACATCAAATTTTCTGCCTTTTCTTGCATAAAAACTATTAAGTCCACCCACAACATAGTGTTTTTCCAAAAGAGTGACTCTTTTGCCAAACATGGCCAGCCTTAGTGCAGCTGATAAACCAGCTAGGCCAGCACCAATGACCAAAACCTCGCAATCAGTGGAGGCGTTGGAGGAGGGATTTGGACTTTTATTCAGCAACGAACTGGCAGGGGCAGGGCAGGCGGCCCCGCTTAACTAGGCTGCCGCACCAGCTTCAAACTTGGGCAGCAGATAATTGGCACAGCTATCCAAAGATTCGAGCTCGCGGTATTCGGCTTCTGGCACATCTATGCCGTGTTGTTTGCGGAGTTCCATAACAATGTCGAGAAAATCCATCGAGTCCAAGTCGAGTTGGTCCCGTAGCCTGATATCAGACTTAACATCGTTAAGGTCTTCATCCGGAGCGATTTCCGCAATTATGTCGAGTACGATTTGTTTGACTTTTTCTTTGTCCATCTGAGCTGTAAGATAATTTATTTACCTTACGCATCAAACTTTTTCAAGATAAGAACTGAATTGATTCCAAGCATGCCAAAGGAATTGTTGAGAATTACATTAATACCACCTTTTTTGGTAACCGCTTTTCCAGTGATCAACCCGGGAAGAGCACATGCCGGATCGAGGTTGTCTACATTAATAGTGGCGTGGGCAATGCCATCCTCGAATGAGGGCAGATTACCGGCTAGTTCGATGGCACCTGCCGCACCCATGGAGTGTCCGATGAAACTTTTGGTGTTGTTTACCAGAGTGGATTTACTTTCCCCAAACAAATTACGAATGGCCTTACATTCCTGCTCATCACCTTGCGGGGTGGAGGTGGCATGGGTGCTGACTAAATCAATGTCTTCGGGCTCCAGATTTGCATTTGCAAGAGCTTGCCTCATACACTCTTCCTGCCTTTCTGGGTTGGGCAAGACATAGTCCGTACCGTCAGAATTGATCCGGTACCCAGCTACTTCTGCAATAATCTTAGCTCCACGCTTTTGGGCATCTTCCAGGCGTTCGAGAACATAAATACAACCGCCCTCACTAACCACAATTCCATTTCGATCCTGATCAAATGGCCGGCTGGCCAAGGTGGGATCGGAATGGGAAGCCAAGGCACCCTGACTTTTAAAGCCGGCAAATATTCCGTAAGCACGAATGCTTTCACTAACCCCACCCGCCAAAGCAAAGTCGCATTCACCTAAGCGTAATTGTTGAACCCCTTGAATAATTCCGGCATTTCCGGCAGCACAGGCTGCACCTATGGTATAATGCGGGCCGGTTAAACCAAGGTTTACGGTAATTTCTCCAGCTGGATTATTGGCAACAGTGCGAGGGTTATGGTGATGAGTCCAATACTTTACATCTTCATCATAGTGATCGAATAAGGAGCAAACTTCTGTCTCTGTCTCCACATTCCCATGTTCGGTAATACCCAGATAGATTCCGATACGTGAGGAATCGGTGTTTTCCAGATCCAGGCCTGCGTCCACAATTGCTTCATTAGCACAGTAGATTGCAATGCTTCCAGCCCTTGTGCCTACCCTTATTTCTTTACGTTTTTGGTATTTTTTTTGATCAAAGTTGCAAACTCCAGCCGGTTGCTCGCCCATGTTTCTGACTGGAAAAAGGGAAACTCCGCTTCTTCCTGCAAGCAGAGCTTCTCGGTAGGTGGGCAAGTCATTTCCGAGCGGACAGGTCAGTCCAATTCCGGTTAGTACGATACGGGGGAGATTGTTCATATTCACAATGATTTGAAAAAATGAAGGACTCGGGCAGGTTTGGCAAGCTACCAAAAGTCAAAAAACTTCAGTATCTGATTTGATAACTATCGATTCGTTTTCGCAAAGTTGCCCGAGTAATTCCAAGTAGGGTAGATGCCTTAACCTGATTGCCGCCACATTCCTGCAGTGCCCGGCGAATGACTTCCTTTTCCATCTTTTCAATGAGGTTTTTTTCGCTTTCTGCACGAAGATGGGCATAGGCAATGTCAAAACTTTCTTCTATGCTAATGGAAGAGGGGGGTACGGAACTTTGTGTGCTTTCAGAAATGTTTTTTACGCCAGAATGCTGGGTTGAATTGCCAAACACAGGAAGGCTCTGCTCCGTTTCACTCATACTAGCATCAGGAATTCTTTCTGCGGTGGGTGCTGAAGCAGGGAATTCAGGCGAAGCAGATTCAGGCGTACTTGCGGGAATGTGAGATTGAGAATTGGAAGCCTGAAGACTTTGGGGCAAATCCTTGGCCAGAATTCGTTTCCCCTTGGAAACGACTGAGGCGGAATGAAGGGCGTTTTCCAGTTCCCGCACATTTCCAGGCCATTGGTATGCCTGCAATATTTCCATGGCTTCCGTGGAGATTTCCCTGGCCCCGGTCGCAAATTTTTTGTCCAACCGAACGAGCATAAAGTCAACCAGTTCCGCAAGGTCTTCCATGCGGTTGCGTAAGGCAGGAGTTTCGATTCGTACAACATTGAGGCGATAGTACAAGTCTTCACGAAAGGTCTTTTCCTGAACCATGGATTCCAGGTTTTTATGGGTTGCTGCAATTAAGCGGACATCCACCTTTTTGATTTTGGTGCTTCCAACTCTTTGAATTTCCCCTTCCTGAATGGCTCGTAGTATTTTTGTCTGGGTTGGTAGTCCCATGTCTCCAATTTCGTCGAGAAAAAGGGTACCCCCATGGCAAATTTCGAACTGACCGGCCTTGGGTTCTGTGGCACCAGTGAAGGCTCCTCTTTCATGACCAAATAATTCACTCTCAATAAGGTTTTCCGGGATTGCTCCGCAATTAACCGCATGAAATGGAGAATCTGAGCGGTGGCTATGCCGATGAATACAGCGTGCTACCAATTCCTTCCCCGTACCACTCTCTCCGGTAATCATGACTGTGGCTTCAGATGCCGCCACCTGTCCCACTTTTTTTAAAACCTGTTGCATTTGCTCTCCGCTCCCCACAATGCCTTCTTCGAAGTCCTCTTTGTTCAAGAGCCTTTTAGCAACACTTTCAGAGTTTCCCGAATCTATACTGGCCTTGAGAGCTTTTGCGACCATCTCCTTTAACTTGGCCAGATCAAATGGCTTGAGCACATAATCGAATGCACCGTGTTTCATCGCCTGAATGGCGGTCTGGGTGGTTCCATAAGCTGTCATTAGAATGACTAGCGATGCCGGAGAAGCTGTGCGCAAATGCTGGAGTGTTTCGATTCCGGAAATTCCGCCCATTCGATTATCCAAAAAAATCAGGTCTGGGTTGTTTTTTTCGGCCACCTCGATTCCCTGCTCTCCTGAGTCGGCGGTAATGATTTTGTGACCATCTGGAGAGAGAACGCGGTCGAGCGAATAACGGATTTCCGCATCGTCGTCGATTATCAAAATAGTAGGCTTTTGAGATTTTGTCATAAAAAAGAAAACTCTGTATCTTCATACAATCGATATTGGGGTAAAGCTCAAAGCGATAAAATTATTCAATCTGTTGTTTGCGTTGACTGTGCATGCACAGAAGTACATATTAGATCGCTTTAAGGGCCAGGGTAGCTCAGGTGGTTAGAGCGTCGGACTCATAACCCGAAGGTCGGCGGTTCAAGTCCGCCCCCTGGTACCACTTTTAAAAGCCTTTTACAGTTAAAGGCTGGAGCAGGTTTTTCTATTCTGTCTTGTTTTTGAAAAACCTTTCGAAAAGAGTGCCCTTGGGAGCTTCATTTTCTAAGTTTTGCTGGTTTTTGAGGACAGGAACTTCCGTTTCCTCAATAATCTCGGTCACTTCTTTATCAGTCGAAATCTCTTCTTGTTCTTTTTTCTCCACGGGAATTTCTTTATCTGGAGATTTAATAACTGGTTGATACAGAGGTTCGGCTGATTGCTCGTTTTGTGCATTTGAATCAGGTGCAAGAGGGGGCGGGGTGAAGTTTTGACTCAATTCAATCATCGGCTTTGGAGGTTCAGGCACGTCACTGGAAGGAACGAGGGATGCCGATTCGGAATTAAACAAGGGTTCCCCTTGTTCTTCCTTTTCCAGTTGCTCTGCTGTTTTTCCCACATAGGTCCGAAATACTAAGTCGTGTTCGGGATGCAGCCAAAACCTTCCTTTTTTGTAAGGATTTCCCTCTGCAAATGAAAACGCACCGAACCATGCACGCTTGTCTCCAATCTGATCGCAAACAATAAAGTACATCCTCCCACTCTGCTGGGGAATTTCTCCTCTCATTTGCAGGGTGATCCAGCCACGGTCAGTTTCGGTCAGTCCCTGCAAGGCCAGTTGGTTGACAATTTCATCACGGGTTAAGCTCCATTCTCCAAACTTGGGGCCAGTGTCCGGGTTATCGGCACGGATAAAACCGCTAATGCTGGATCCGTAGTGCTCGGAAATAGTGTAGTTGGGCTTTCCGAAGAGTAAAATTTTGGTGAGAATACCGTCTTTGCCTGCCGTATAACTCATCCAGTTCTTTTTGTTGACATGACTAAAACTGGTCTCGTGTTGCTCTTTAAAATACTCCTGAAACTGATCCAACTCCTCGATATAAACTGTAGGGGCTGGTTTAGTCGGTTTTTTCGTTAGCTCGACAGCCTTGTCAATGGTGGGAGGGAGGGTTGCATTCTCTTGCGGATCCGCCTTGTCGTCCGAACAGCCAAAATACAAAACTGAAATGAAGAGAATGAAAAGAAAACGGATGAATGAAAGGTTACACATAAGGGCTATGGGGTGATACTTATTATGCAAACAAGGTAATCTTCTTCTTGCAAGTTCGAATAAAAGAGAATCTATTCTCGGCAGTATTTTATGATGTAGATATGGACACATTCGCATTTTGGTTACCATTGCTCCTTCTTTTTATCTCGGCCCTAATCGGTGCGGTAATAAAAAGGAGGTCTTGCGATCATTGCTTAAAGAAATTTCAGGGTAACAAGATTTTAGTTCCCTTGCATACCGGGGCATGGATTTGCGGGCGCTTGGAGGTTTTTGCTCAGGGTATAGAATTAGAACTTTCGTCAGAGCAGCAAATAGGTGGCATCCTACTTCAGTCTCACATCATTCACTCTTCTGAGGTGGACAAACTGGCTTATTTAATCAGGCAAGCCCCGGATTCTGATACCTGGCAGGGGGTGGCATGGAAAAAAGAAAGAGAACGATTATTACATCCACCGATACAGGACCGAATGAAACGATCTGTGCTTAATTCATATAACATGCTTCGGGATTCTTTCGGGCAAGCAATCAAGGCAATTATTGGGTCGATTAGCAAAGATACCAAGTTAGCAAAAAGCAAAGATTCAGATAAAAGATTGCATGAGGTGCAAACGAATCTGACCGGTATGGTCCCTAATGCATGGGAGCCAATTTTGGAAAAATACCGAGGCAAGAAAGTGGCAATTGAAAGAGAGATAGATAACAAAATCGTTGTTGAGGCTGGTATACTCGAAGACTATTCAAATAAATATCTGCTCCTTCGGGATGTTCACCTGACTGAAAATACACTTAAGGATCACTTGCTTGAACTTGGTTGTTCAGATGCCTGCGCATACGATGTTATATACTCTCGAACAAAAGCTGCGCTCAGGTTCTCTTTGCTTAATTGATCCGTCAGTCAGTCGTAAGCAAACTTGACCAGATGTTAAATAATGATAGATATGTATATTCGACTTCTGCATCGTTCGAGAAGTTTCATTAGTTCTTTTCCTTACTCCTAATTACTAGGGAATCTATCGACAGTTGTTTGCAGTCAGGCCGTAAATCGGAAGACTAATGGCAGCACGAGGGTACCCACCTGGACCTAGAAGGTCATATAACTTATGGATGCGATGAACGGCGAACGTGGAAGTCACCACCTTACTTGTTTATGCCAAGCAAGGTTATATTGTATTTATTTGCCTCGTTTTCAAGTGCTTGTCTGTCGAGTATGATTACAGTTCCTGTTTCTAGTGCAGCAGTTCGAATTCCAGCAGCCTGCATAGCGATAAGGGTATGTTGGCCAAATACGGGCACATCGAACCGGGTATCCTGATTTGGCTTGCTCAGTTTAACAAACAAGCAATCCTTCGCCCCAAATTTACCGGCCCGTTCGAGCATGGCATTGGTTCCTTCAAACGCTTCCACTGCTAGAACTGTACCTCGACTGACAACAACGCCTTGTCCCACATCCATACGGGCATTTTCGCGGGCGATCTCAATTCCGTGGGCAAGATGTTTAGGCTCAATCTTTTCTTTACCCTTTACCATGACCCCTTCTCCAGCAAGATCCTCGTCCATAAACACGCGGGCATCTAGCAGATGAACCCCTGCCATTGCGATCTCATCCCCGATCGCCCCAAAGATAGTCTCGGCATTTTTGTGATCTAGACCGGCAAGCATGCGTATTGCCTTGAGGTCAGGGTGTAATCCTCTGAAAAGTTTGCCTGGGGTTACCTGTCCCGCCATCACCGCATAACCGGCATCGAACTTTTTAAGCTCTTTGAGTAATTTACCTACTTGCCCGACTTTAACGGTAGTGCGTTCGCCATCAGGGAAGGACGAAACCAATTCGGGGGAGGTTTCACCGCTCAATTCGATTAATCTTAAGGGTATTCCTGACTGCCTGGCTCGTTTGGCCAGCAGGATGGGATAACTTCCTTGTCCTGCAATTAAGGCGAGCGGACGGCTTGCATCAAAGTCATCAGGCAGAAAGCGGGACATTATGCAGTTCTTCTTCAGCCTTTGACAGCGAGGTTTACCAATTTTCCGGGCACATAGATTTCTTTGACGATTTCCTTACCTTCGAGAAAGGACTGTATCTTGGCGTCGGCTTTGGCCGCGGAAATGACAGAGTCCTTATCGATCTCTTTTGAAAACTGACCCTGTCCACGTAGTTTTCCATTTACCTGAAAGACGATGGTAACTTCGTCTGATACCAATAACTCTTTGCGAGCTTCCGGCCATGGTTGGTTAACGATGGATTGCTGGGAGCCAAGAGTTTCCCAGAGCTCTTCGGCCAGGTGTGGGGCAAAGGGGGCAAGCAGTTGAAGCAATACTTTAAGAGTATCGATTGAGTAGGAATCAATCTTTTGCAGATGGTTGACCAGGATCATCATCTGGGAGATTGCAACATTGAAGCGTAAATCCTCAATCGCTTCCGTAACCTTGAGAATCGTCTCATGTAAAACTTTGAGCGTCTCCTTGCTGCTCTCCTCGGCAGAGTTATGTTTCTTTGGTCTTAGGCATTCCCTATGCACTTTTCGAAGGAAGCGGTGCACACCCTCTATGCCTTTCTCACTCCATGGTTTAACTGCTTCCAAGGGGCCAAGGAACATTTCAAAAAGGCGCAAGGAGTCTGCTCCATAAGCATCTATGACCACATCTGGGTTGACCACATTGCCCACACTTTTGGACATTTTGTTACCGTCTTCTCCAAGAATAAGCCCTTGATGAAAAAGTTTTTTGTAAGGCTCCGGATTGGCGAGCACACCCTCGTCATAGAGGAAACGGTGCCAGAACCTAGCATAGAGAAGATGAAGCACTGCATGTTCGGCTCCTCCAATGTAAAAGTCGGGGCCTCCCCAGTAGGCTTCTTTTTGCTTATCAACCAATAATTCTGGGTTTTTGGGATCGATATACCGAAGATGATACCAGCATGAGCCTGCCCATTGTGGCATAGTGTTGGTCTCACGGGTTGCCGGCACCCAATTGTCTCCCTCCGGCATTGGTTCGGTTCGGGATACGGATTTTCCAGATTCTAAATTAAACCAAACTTCCAACCATTCTGAAATAGTTGCCAGTGGACTTTCACCGGTACCCGAGGGTTGATAGTTCTCAACTTCGGGAAGTCTGAGGGGAAGTTCGCTGGGGGGCAAGGGGAGGGCGTAAAGAACTTGGTCTTCCTTATCTGTGGTTACGGCTTTTTCGGGAATTAGGTCTTTTAAAACTCCATCCGTTGCCTTTGCTCTTTCGTAATCGTTTAATGAAACCCATACTAGCGGTATGGGTTCTCCCCAATAGCGCTGACGTGAGAAAATCCAGTCTCGGAGTTTATAATTTACTGCACCTTTGCCAGTTCCTCCCGCTTCGAGATCTTGAATGATCTTAGATTTACAGGCATCGGCTGCCATGCCGTCATATTCCTTGGAGTTCACCATTACCCCAGGCCCAGGGTAGGGGAGTTCATTTATTTCGTCATTCCCTTCGGGATGAACGATAACCCTTCTGATTTCGATCCCAAATTTTTGGGCAAATTCAAAATCCCTCTCGTCATGAGCGGGCACTGCCATAATCGCACCCGTTCCATAGCTTATAAGAACATAATCAGCTACCCATACGGGAACCTTTTCACCATTTACTGGATTAATGCAGTGGCTGCCCGTGAAAACGCCGGACTTTTCCTTGGCCAGGTCTGTGCGATCTAAGTCACTTTTCTTGGCGGCAGCCAAAACATAGGCATCGACTTCCTCCTTCTTTTCGGAAACCACCAATTGATCGAGCAGGGGATGTTCGGGTGCAACCACCATGTAGGTTGCACCAAATAAGGTGTCTGGGCGAGTGGTGTAGACTGTTAGGTGGTCAGTGCTACCATCAATCGCAAACTGAACTTCTGCCCCTTCGGATCGCCCGATCCATGCTTTTTGCTGTCTCTTGGTGGAATCGGGCCAGTCGAGGTCGTCCAATCCAGCGAGGAGTTTTTCGGCATAGGCGGTAATCCGTAAAACAACCTGCCTGAGGTTTCTTCTCTCCACTGGATGGTTACCCACTTCCGACTTGCCATCCACCACCTCTTCGTTGGCGAGTACTGCCCGAAGATTGGGACACCACCAGACTGGCTTCTCATCGACATATGCAAGCCCCCTTTGGAAAAGTTTCAGGAAAATCCACTGGGTCCATTGGTAATATTCCGGGTCGGTGGTGTTGATTTCCCGCTCCCAGTCAATGGCAAAACCAATGCTTTTGATCTGCCGGCGGAAATTATCCACATTGGCTTGGGTGGTAAGTGAAGGGTGGGTACCGGTCTTGATGGCATATTGCTCGGCGGGTAGGCCAAATGCATCCCACCCCATGGGGTGTAAAACATTGAATCCACACGCTTTTTTGTAACGGGCAAGAATATCTGATGCGACATAGCCCTCGGGGTGGCCAATGTGCAAACCGGCTCCCGATGGGTATGGAAACATATCCAAGGCATAATACTTGGGCTTATCGGATTGGTCTTCTGCCCTGAAAGTATTTTCGCGTTCCCAAAAATCCTGCCATTTTTTTTCAATGGTGGAAAAATCGTAGTTTTGTTCTTCTTCAGCCATACCTCATCTATATGAAACGCATTAAAATGAAGGAATCCTTCTAATTTGGCAAAAGCAAACCCCAGCCAGAACCAAATAGTTGAGGGTAAGCAAAAAGAAATAAGCCACTTATTTGGGTAAGGGACTTTTTTCTTCAATCATTTTTTTAATAACCCTCATTTCCTTTGATAGTTCTTCCATCCGGTTTTGCAGATCATGCAGACCGTCACGAACAGGTTCAGGTTTAATTTTTCTCCGTTCAATTTCCTGTTTTACTGCCATTTCTGCATTGGATTCATCCATGCTATTCATAATAACTCCAATCACTAAGTTCAGAACGATCATCGTGCCAATCAGTACGAAACTTACAAAAAAGATTGCTGCGCCCAATGGTGATTTGCTGGGAGACGGAGTCCACTTGGCCAAGTCATCTGAGGAATAACCATAGTTATCAGAACCATACATATTTATGTACATCACATCTGTCCAATCCTCCAGCGTGACCACCCGAAAAAGCGAGAGTATGGAAGTTTGTAGGTTTCGAAAATGGACTGGGTCATTATCTCCAAAAAGAAATACAGCCATGGCTCCGTATACATAAAAGAGTAAAAAGAGCAGGATACTCACATAAAACATTGAGGGAAGACTCTTGAGAAGACAGGTGACCAATAATTGGAGCTTGGGAATAGCAGTAATTAAGCGAAGCACACGTAAAATTCTGGCCAGTCTTAAGACCGGGAGAAATCCTCCGCCAAGATGCATGACGGGCTCCAGTAGACAGGCTGCAACGATAGCAAAATCAAAAAGATTCCATGGGTTTTTGAAATACCTGAGTGGACGTTTTCCTTCTGCCAGAATTTTGATCAAGGCCTCGAGGGTAAAAATGGCCAAAATGGAACGATCTAAAAAGAGTAAAAGATCCGCATTTACTTGGGCAAAAGTTTTGTAGGTCTGTGCACCCACCACTACTGCAGCCAAAAGAATGGTAGCAATAATGAAATGATTAAAAGATCGGCTTTTTGCCAATTTCGAGCACTTGATTGATAACATAACTTAGTTAAGCTATCCGTATATGCTACAGTCCTTTTAAAGAATCAAGTATAAGCGAATAAACAAAGGGTATGCCCTCCGACCACTAAATAGAGGCCAAACCTTGGTTTGAGAAAAAACTAAACTAAGGAAGGAAGCGATTTGAGCAAATTACCACAACCAAACTCAACGGACTGTATGATTTGCTCATAGTTGTTGTTCGCATCAGTGGAGTCATCTCTTTCAAAAGGGTCTGCAATGAAGGGGAGGCTCCCCGCAGAGAGAAACATACCAATTGGTCTGACTTCTCCCCGGATGTAGTACTTTCGAGTCTTGGTGTATTGTTCGCTTTCCTGATCAAGGGTTACAATAAGATTGGCAGAGGAAAGATCGCCCATGTTTACCCTTCTTGCGTTGCCTTTCAGTTCATACCCGTACTTTTTCGCGCTGTGTACCATCCGCTTGTCGAATGGGCAAAACTCGTAGGCATCTGAAATTCCTCTTGCCGAGGGCCTGACACTGCCGAAATGATCGGATAAGTGAAGTAGTTTTCTCATTACTTCCCGAGCCAGAGGGGACCGGGATAATCCGCGTTTGCTCAGAAATAAAATATTGGTCAGTTCAGGAGAGTAATAAGGATTGGGAGGGGCTTCCGAAGATATGCTAGGTTGTTTTGTAATGACGGAAGCAGGAATGTCATTCTTGGTTTCCTGAGAGTGAGAAAGCTTCTTTTTTAACTTTCCGAAAAAGTTTGAGGTGTATGATGATTTGTTTGTTTTAGTCATTAAAATTTCCGCCAGTTTTAAGTGTTTGATTAATGTTAATATCTTAATGTTCCAAAATTAGGAAGAATGTTCGTTGATTTTGTAAAAAATTTATTAAACATATTGTGGAATTGGGCATAATTCATGCCAACACATTCAAAGACGATAAAATGAGTTAAAAAAACTCAGTTTTCCGCAGTGAGAGATATTGTCTCCCGTTGGGTGAAGGAAAAGTTTCTTATTTTAATTAACCCAGTATATTGGCTGCTCTTTTGAGGGAACTGCAAAAGCGTTCAACATCTTCCATGGTGTTGTAAATGGAAAAAGAAGCACGGGCGGTTGCAGTATGACCGAGGCGTTCCATCAGAGGTTGGCAGCAATGGTGGCCCGTACGTGTGGCAATACCTTCGGCATCGAGCAGGGTAGCGAGGTCATGCGGGTGAATGCCATCGATGGTGAAGCAAAATACTCCCGCTTTGCCTTCGACTGTACCATGTTCAACCAAGCCCTTAACATCACAAAGCATTTCTCTTGTGCTTTCCAAAAGCATCTTCTCATGGGCGTCAACTTGGTGGAAATCAATAGATTTTAAATAACGAATCGCTTCAGCAAGACCGATGGCACCACTGACATTGGGTGTGCCAGCCTCGAATCGTTGAACACCCGTTGTATAGGAGGTGCCTGAAAAGCTGACCTGATCGATCATGTCTCCTCCGCCTTGATAGGGAATCATGTCTTTCAAAAGTTCACCTTTGGCATAGACAACCCCGATTCCCATGGGAGCAAATAATTTGTGACCAGAGAATACAAAAAAGTCACAGTCGATGTCCCTTAAATTTACTTTTAAATGGGGAACAGACTGGGCACCATCAATGATTACCTTGACGCCATTTTTATGTGCCTCATTTACGATTTCCTTTATTGGGTTTTGCGTCCCCAACACATTGGAAATGTGACAAATCGATAAGATGGATGTTCGGGGATGATTCAGCAATTTGTCCAAGATTTCTCTGTCCAGTGATCCATCCTGCAAAACCGGCACGACCACGATTTCTGCACCTGTCGATTCTGCAATCATTTGCCACGGGACAATGTTGGCGTGATGTTCCATCTCAGTAAGGATAATTTGATCACCCTTAGTAAGCAAAGGCTCAGCGAAAGAACGTGCAATCAGGTTGAGCCCCTCGGTCGCTCCGCGGGTAAAAATAATCTCAGCAGGAGATGTTCCCAACCACTGGGCAACCTCCTCTCTGGATGAACGGTAATGGTTTTCAGCATCCTCCGCCAGTTCATAGACGCCCCTGTGTACATTGGAATTATTTTCGAGGTAATAATTTCTGACTGCATTAATTACAGTGCTTGGCTTTTGGGAAGTTGCCGCATTATCCAGGTATACCAAAGGTTTCCCCCGATTCTTTCTTGAAAGAATGGGGAAGTCCTCCCGAATTTTATGTGGGTTAAACGTCATAGAATTAGACATCATCAATATTCTATTGTTTGTGTGCCTATGCACCAATGAGAAAATGAACTAAGGGCAAAGTGGGCGAGAAAAGCAAGTGCAGTTCACAGGTTTTTGCCCGTGTGGTTCAGAAGACTATTTTAGCATCAGGGAGAGCTTTTCTCAATGACTCGACCCCCTTGTCTGTAACTTGAGAGTCCCATAGGTATATCTCCTCAATATCTTTCATTTGGGTGAGATCCTTCACTGCACCGTCAGAAACCTTGGTGCCTGATAAATTTAAATAACGCAAAAATTGCATATTTTTGAGCTGTTTAATTCCCATATTCGATACGCCGGTGTTTCTTAACCCCAACCATGTCAGGTGATTCATCTTTTTGACTGTGCCCATAACCGAGTCGTCTACCTTGGTTCGGGATAAATCTAAGTGAGAAATATTGTTCTGAACTCCGGACAAAGCACCAACTGCCCGATTATCAATCAAGTTTGGTCCAGATGAAAACTCTGCCCGAAGCATATTGTGCTTCATCGATAGTGGGGTGACAAGTGCACCAGTTTTCGATGCAACTTCGATTTGGGTTTTGGAAGGTTTACTTAGCCTTTTCCCTAAAAGATCGACCAGAGGAATATTATCAGCAGGGGAGGTCAGGGAAACTGCAACCTTTTCCTCTTTCGGACGCTCAAAAACATCGGAGGGGTATTCCTTTGCTCCTTCATCAATCCATTTTTTAAATAGGTCGATCTCTTCTGCTGTAAGTGGGTCACCCTTGGGGGGCATAATTTCAGAATCATCGGGATCAAGGGTAATTACAACATAAAGGGTGCTTTCTTCATGATCCCCACGGTCAATAATTTCACCATCGAGATTTCCTTTCAGAACTGCCTCATATGTATCTAGTGCCAGACCAGCCTTGGGGTGAATGGTTCTGCCATTTTTAACATAAGGTTCGCCATGACAATCGAGACACCTTTCTTCCAAAATAGGAAATATATGATCATGAAAACTAATTCCACCACTGGCATCTGCAACCCCGCCAGACCCAGCTTTTGGTTTCGCTCCTTCTTCGATCCATCTTTTAATGATGTCTATTTGCTCAGGAGTCAGTGGACCACCCTTTGGGGGCATAAACATGTCATCATCTTCGTCTAAAGTTAGAACTTCGTGCAGGTAGCTATCTTCTACATCACCAGCTGTTACCACGGTGTTATCTAAGTTCCCTTTCATCACTAATTCATATGTGTTTAAAGCCAGTCCGGCTTTAGGTTGAATTGTTCTCCCATTTTTTTTGTAGGGCTCTTGGTGGCAACTAAAACAACGATCTTCTAAAATTGGCAAAACATGGTTGGCAAAATCAATTGGCTCACCCGGTTTGGGAGCACCACCACTTTTCTTTTCGACCGCAAGGTTTGGGTCTTGCCCAAGGTTAACTGGTTTATAGCTAAAAAATGAACCAGGTCGAAGTTTTGGCCCCTTTTTGGGTGGTGCTTTTAAGCGGGGGCCATCTATGGGTGCCTCAACCGACTCATCCGCATCAGTAGAGGTCGACTCGACAGTTGTTTTTTCAACTGTTTGGTTTTGTGATGCTAATTTTCTTGGATCACCAATCGGGATTTTGCCTTCTTGAGAGATTTGCCTAAGATAGATCTGATCGTTGGTTGAGAGTTGGTTGTAAGGAACTGGATATAACTTTTTATCCTTACCCTCCAGGTAGAAGGTTTGGCCTTCGTAACTTAGCACCCTCGCCGTAAATGACTGTCCTCCAACCGCGGTAAATGTCCTGAATGTTTCCTCAGCATTAAGTACAAACCCTACTAACAGCAGCAAGAACAGGGTTACATACCTGCTCATTCCCATCGAACTACTTACAAGTAAAGCTGTTAGGTGTTTAATACATCCAACAAGGGTTCACCATCGTGAGCAACCTTGAAAGGACGACCGGAGGGCGAGTACTGAACATCGTTGAGTGGAAGCCCCATGTTATAACCAATTGTTGCATTCAAAGAAGCGGGATCAACAAATTTACCTTCAACTGGATTGCGGCCAACCTTGTCCATTTTTCCGTAAACCGTACCGCCTTTTACGCCGCCTCCAGCAAGGAATGCGGAGAAACCATAAGGCCAGTGGTCACGACCATTGCCTCCATTGATTCTAGGGGTTCTTCCAAATTCGGACACAAGTACAACCATAGTGTCTTGCAGCAGACCTCGCATTTCCAAATCTAAAAGCAAGGCGCTTAGCCCCTTATCTAAATCTGCACAATTATTTGCCACAGACTCGAAGTTGTTGGAGTGGGTGTCCCACCCCCCTCGGTTCACTTCAATGTATCGGACTTTATTTTCCACGAGACGGCGGGCTAGCAAACAGCCCTGTCCGAATGCAGATCGTCCATAAAGATCTTTCATTGCGTCTGGCTCAGATGCCACATCAAATGCTTTGAGGTCTTCACTACGCATCAATTTGACCGCATCATTGTAAAGATCGGTGTATGCACGAACCTGTTTTTTATCATAGGTGCCAAGGAAGCTCGCATTCATCTTTTGTGCCATTGCTAAACGACCATCAAAGCGGGTTTGGTCCAGGTAATCTGCTGCCTTACTATTGGCAAGGCCTGCATTTGGGTTGCCGATTGGAACAGGACCATACTTTGACTCGAGGAAACCAGAACTTCCAATTCGTCCATTGATCGCAATGTTCATCGGAATGGTCGAATTGATAGGGCCTGACATTTTGGCTATCCAACTGCCAAAGGTTGGGTGTGAAATAGTTCCGCGCATCTGATAACTAGTGTGCATCAAGTAGGTGCCCTGCATGTGTGCACCCTGGCTTGTCATCATCGTACGAATGATGGCAGCATTGTGCATATGCTTGGCCGTTTCCGGAAGATTTTCTGAAAGAAATACACCATCTGCACTGGTTGGTATCGGACTGACAGGACCTTGGTAACTTTCTTTATCTGCATCAGTGTTCGGTGCAAATGTGTCCATGTGGGACATGCCATAAGACATATACAAATAAATTAAGTGCCTGGCTTTAGCTGGACGAGTACCAGGTTGAAGAGCCTGTGCTGGTGTATGAACATATGAACCAGCCATCGGTAAAAGACCAACTCCTAAACAGGCTTTAGCGGCACTGGCAACAAATTCTCTACGGCTTAATTCATCAAGGGATTTAAGGTCTGATTTCATATTTTTACGGGTTTATTGAAGATTTATCTAACAAACAAAAATTCATGACTGTTTAAAAGTATCCAGGCAATGTCCTTATGGATATCATTTGTGCCAATTATTTTTAGAGTTTCAGTAAAGTCATTTTTTTCGCGGCTGGTCGCCTTGCGTTGGAGTATTGCCTTAAACGCAAAGTCAATTTTATCAACGATTGTTGATTGTGAGGCCAACTTTTTCATGAAGTGAGAGTTGGGATTGCTGATTATATTCTTTTCAACATATCCGTTCATTACCGCAAGAGCTTGATCAACAGAAGCTTGTTTGTGTGAAACCTGAATTTGGTCTCTTGGGGAGCCTCCAAATTGACGGATAAAATGTCCAGCCGGTGCAGGGTGACCAACCTCTGAAGCACGTAGCGAGTTAGAATCCCTGGTTTTGGTTCCTGTCCTAGTGTAGGATTGGGAGGAAGAATTAGTGCTGGCCGCCATCATTTCTCCATCCATCATCATCTCATCCATCGCTGGCATGTTCTCGACAAATTGATCTTTGCAACCATTGCAACAAAAAGCAACTGTTTCACCCTTTTCATTTTTTGCGGTAATTGAGGGGTCCGCCAACCTACCAGGTCTGATCGGGCAATTTTCATTGATCGGTTTTGGCTTGTTGGCCATTGCATCTTGCATATCCATACCAGAGCCGGGTGCAGGGATTCCCAGCCTCTCCAAAAAAAGTTCCTCCGCAGTCATCGAGATATATCTTTGATATTGATCGAATCCACTACCGGGAAACCGAGAGTTAATTCGCTTATCAATATCTGGGTAATTAAGGGCAACTAATGAGTCCCATAGCTGTTCTCCAGATAGTCTTTCAACAACAGGCCCCTGATAAAAGTAAGGTACTGCTCCTCGTTTTGGATTATCTGAATCAGGACCAGAAATAACATATTTCACTTCAAAAGGCATAATTTCATCTTTAGGGTCTCTTGGCTCTATGTCGCGCGAAGGTGCTTCCCGTTGAAAAGCCTTGGTGTTGTAAAGTATGCGAAGAAATTCTTTAAGGTCGTAATCCAATGCAACCATGATTTTCTCAAGATGAAGCATGAGTTCTGGGTGGGTTGCCAAGGTGTCATCGAACATATTGTCAACCGGTTCAATCAGACCAAGTCCAAATACGGCTTTCCACATGCGGTTAGCGATAACAGTCGTGAATCGAGGGTTATCTGGTGAAGCCAGCCAACTTGCGTAGGATGCTCGTGAGCCTTTTTGTTGAAGATTCTCATCGAGTTCTATAACCAAACCGAAAATAGTTTTTGCCTGCAGTTCCTGACCTGGTTGGGCGTTGTCGTATTGATAATCTTTAGGGAGGTTAATTTTACCTTGGCCTAAATTATCCATGCCAAGTCCGACAATAACGCCAATTCCAGTAGCACCACGATATTTATCTCCAAGGGCGGCTCTTTGTCTTGCCTTTTCATCATCGCTGAGGTTTGGGTCGTTAGAAACTTTCTTTTGTTCCTCATTCATCCATTTTCTAGCCATACTGGAAAATTCCCGAAATTCGGTGGCACTTTTATTTACGGATCTATGAGCCCCATAAGTGTATGCAGCCATTTCGAAGAATTGTTTTTGAGTCCAGCGATCAAATGGGTGGTCATGACATTGGGCACACTCTAGGCTTGTTCCAAGAAAAACACGGACGGTGTTGGACATGCTGTCCAGACCCATCCCTGCATCTCTGTAGTAGTAGCCAGCCGCTCCATTTCCTCTCTCCCAAAGCGGGCCAGTGGCTGCAAGCATGTCGTGCACCCAATCATCATAAGGTTTGTTTTCAGCTAAGGTTTCTTTAAGGTGCATTATGAAAGGTATGCCATCGTTACCATTTCCGCCTACTATTCTTGTTTTAGCTCTCAAGACATCAGCCCAATAAATAAACCAATTATGGGCATAACCTTCAGAGTTGAGGAGTTTATCTATGAGTAACTTCCTCCCTTTAGAGCCTCGGTTGGACATGAATTCCTCAATTTCTTCAAAAGTTGGGATTCTGCCAATGATCTTGAGGTAAGCACGTCTGAGGAAAGCATCATCAGAGATATCTTTGTTTGGGAATAACCTGTAGGATTTGAGCCTTCTTTCAATTTTCTGGTCTATAGATTTTGAAAATGTTTGCAGAGTTCGCTCGTCGAGTGGTTTTTTGAACTTAGGAAGAGCGTCATGGTTGGGCGGGAAATTGTTTTTTACAAATGCCTGATCATCTTCAGTAAAGATGTCCAAACTGATACGAAATAATTGAAGATCGCTTGTTCTTTTCATAAGAACATCACCATCTTCAAAGTATTTGACAATACTGCCGCGGATAACTTGTCCATTTTTGGACCTGAAATCGCGATCTGTTATACTCCAGACAAAACTATTAAAGGTAAAAACGAGTATACTTATCCCCAATAAAATCCTCATACCTTTAAATAAACTTAACCAATAACCTATCGCAAACCAAAAAGGATGCAAAACATATAAAATATTTCAAAACAATCACAATATCAGGGATTGCATGTTATAGTATAAAAAAAGACTGCTTGTACCGGGTTGCTCATTTGGAAGTTATATTGTAATAGGATTTTTCCGTGAAATTTTCTACCCATACCGATAAAGTAAATTCTGGGAGTGGTCACATTTGTATAGTGGTCCTGGTATTTATGTTTTTTGCAGTCGGTTGCACAAAAGAAGAAATCACTGGCACAAGCGTTCAAAACTTACCTGATCTGACTCTAACTGATGACTATGTCGGTGCAGTGGTATGCTCGGAATGCCACGCTGAAGCCCATGACAAATGGGAAGAGTCTCATCATTTTCATGCTATGGAACTGCCCAATGAACAGACTGTGCGTGCGGACTTTAATAACTCATCCTTTGAGAATTTTGGAGTAACTACAAAATTTTTCCGCAAGGACGATAAGTATTTTGTGGAAACGGAAAACCAAGCAGGTGTAATGGAAACTTTTGAAGTTGCCTATACTTTTGGGTGGGATCCTTTACAGCAGTATCTGGTTAAGTTTCCGGATGGCAGGTTGCAGGTTTTGCCCACTTGCTGGGATGTGGAGAAAAAGAAATGGTATCACATCTATCCGGATGAAAAAATCTCACATGATGATCCACTCTTTTGGACTCGTTCCCTTCAAAATTGGGACCATATGTGTGCTGATTGTCATTCGACGAACTTGCATAAAGAATTTGATTTTTCTTCTCAGACCTTCGCCACCAAGTATTCTGAAATCAATGTTGCGTGCGAATCCTGTCATGGTCCAGGAAGGGAGCATGTTGAGCATGCCCGTTCAGGATTCGGTTGGGAAAGTGTGGCTGATTATGCCTTGGTGGATGTGAATTCAACTAATGTTGCCCAGATTGAATCCTGTGCAAAATGTCATGCCCGTAGGTCCATGGTTCACCCATACCATCATGCTGGTGACCGGTTTTTGGATCATTTTTTACCGGAAGTCGTTCAGCCTTGGTCTCCACAGATGCAAGTTCCCACCTATCATGTGGATGGTCAAATTGATGATGAGGTCTATGTATATGGATCCTACATCCAGAGCAAAATGTATCACCAGGGTGTGAAGTGTACGGATTGTCATGATGCTCATACCACGAAGCTTTATCACTATGATAACCAACTCTGTACCCGTTGCCATGTGGCAGATGATAAAAATCCAGCCGGCTATGATAATCCTGGGCACCATTTCCACGAAATGGGCACCCCGGGAGCCAGTTGCGTGGAGTGTCATATGCCACACAAAAACTATATGGTTATTGATGACAGAAGGGATCACAGTATTCGCATTCCGCGCCCGGACCTTTCCGCCAAGTTTGGTCAGCCCAATGCCTGCAATAATTGTCACTCTGATCAATCATTCGAGTGGGCTGCCAATGCTATCGATCGAATAAAGGGTCCTGTAAGGCAGAAGGAGGCACGGCACCCGGAAGCATTTCATAGTTATCGTTCTGGTTCAGAGGATGCGGAAAAATTATTGCTGGATGCCAGCCAAAATACATTAGCCCCTGCTTTTACACGGACAGGAGCTTTGCTTGCCTTACGTTCCTTCATAAGTGAGGTATCTACTGAGGAAGCTCTCAGGCAACTCGATTCAAATGACTCCATAGTTCGTGTTGCGGCATTATCCAAGCTGGAAGGCTTGCCCCCTGCGGCAAGGTTCAGTGAGGTTGTATCTCTTTTAAACGATCCAGTGCGTGCAGTCCGTACAGAAGCCGCTCGTATTCTTAGTTCTGTACCGGATTCACTTTTTTCCACCTCACAGCGTCAACGGTTTGATCAAGTCTATCAAGAGCTGAAAGCCAGGTATACCAGCAACCTGGATCGTGCGGAATCTCACCTGTCTTTGGGGATTTTATCGGAACAACAAGGTAGCTTTACGGAGGCGGAAAAGCACTACCGCAATGCCATCATTAGGGATGATCTTTTTGTTCCAGCACGAATGAACCTAGCAACTATGTTAAGCGGGCAGGGTAGGGCTGCTGAAGCGGAAACTCTACTTCGCGATGCCCTACGTATTCAGCCAACATGGGGCCAGATTCATTATTCCCTGGGTTTATTATTGGCTGAAAATACGGATCGTTTGCCAGAGGCGATTCGTTCTTTGGAACGAGCTGCAGGATACTGGCCAGAAAACCCAAGGGTTAACTTTAACCTAGCTATTGCTTATTGGCAGAACAAGCGGGTGGAGGATGCCGTGCGGTCATTCGAGCAATGTATTAGAATGCAGCCAGACAATCCCGAGTTTAGGCAACGAGTCAGCGAACTTCTCGCCCAAAATGATAGGTGGTCGGAGGCCTTGCCACATCTTCGGCATTTGAATGCCCTCTTGCCTGACCGTCCTGATTTGCAATCATTTCTTAAGCAGGCGGAGCAATATACCAAATAACAAAAAACCTCCCTCGGCGACCGAAGTCAGACGCGAGGGAGGAGCCTTTTTGAACTGATGATCCCGTTAGTAAGCGGGAACTCATAGCTTATATTTCCCAACATCCGTTGCTATTCCACCAATTGTCAAAATATATTTTAAAAATTTCTTATATTGATTATTAGTATTATTAATTTATTGATTTTTATGATAAAATTTTCATCAGTTGCAAAGGTCTTGCAAAAGGAATTGAAGATTATTATTAAAAATTGATGAGTACATCACATTCGGTAAGCAATTGTAGGCACATAGGTTGGCTTGACCGCCTTGGTGTTGGTGTTGCCATTATTTGTGCAATTCATTGTCTGCTTACACCTATTTTAGTTGTACTGTTGCCCCTGATTGCCTCAACATTCTGGGTCAACGAAAACTTTCATTTCTGGATGCTTTCATTGGTTGTTCCTTTGACTGCTTTTTCATTCTTCATTGGTTGCCGTAGGCACCATGATGTATTGCTTGTACTTCTCGCAATTATTGGAATTGGCTTACTATTTTGCGGAGTTGTTTTTGGATGCTCCACTTGCCACGGTGGTCATCATTTTCCTTCTTTTTCTGATTTTAAAAATTTCCCTCATGGATTTGAATCAGTTTTCACTACCTTGGGTGGCAGCTTTTTAGTGTTTGCTCATATTCGCAATTATCGGCTCTGCCGAAAAGCGAGTTGTGATCATTAATTTCATCCATTTTCATAACTCTGTTCCATGTTAACCAATTAATTTGGCATAACTGAAAATAATGGTGGTTCCCAGACTATCAATGAAATTGCCATCATAATTATCGGTATGATTTTTTATTACCAATGCTGAAATTAAGGCTTGGGAAAATAAAGTAATTATTGGGCGAGTTTCACAAATATTAATTATTAATACCCGGATCTATACATCAATTTATAGACGAAAAGTGTTCGCGGATTTATAAATTAGCCCAAAGAAATCAATTTCACATCAATATTAACAAGCAGGGTAATCTGTATGAATCCCAGTATTTAAGCCGACTATTAGCCTACAAAAAATGGAGCCACCTGTCAGGGTCGAACTGACGACATCCTCATTACAAGTGAGGCGCTCTACCAACTGAGCTAAGGTGGCAACCTAAAGATAAATACTGGCTGTTAGCCTGCTCTGAAAGTCGCAAGAATTTAAGTTTTATACCATTTTTATACCAGATTGGTGCTCAATAATAACTGAGCATGAATAACAAATGGATAAAGATAACAGGAACTGAAGGACTATACCAACACTCAAACGGCAAGTACTACCT
>MDSZ01014852.1_pt1 | contig 41556 bp, 31 predicted proteins | sample 811201 | NCBI WGS metagenome assembly MDSZ01 (sample SAMN05326647, study PRJNA326480) | marine metagenome | isolation source: seawater | place: Indian Ocean: North | collected 2010 | reverse complement strand
GCGCGAGTGTAGTGTAGCGGTTATCACCCCACGTTGCCAACGTGGGAACCCGGGTTCAAATCCCGGCACTCGCACCAATGCCTACTCCATCTCCGAGTTCCTGATCAGGTAGGCGAAGGCGCCTGCCCCGAGAAGCAGCAGCGCCCCCATCGAGGCCACCACCAGCTCGGTGGAGTGATCGGTGACCCAGGAGGAGGAGGAGCCCGACGAGGATGCCTTGACGATAGTCAGATTGTGCGTCTGCTCGCCCGACGGGGTCATCGACAGGTAAACGTCCGTGGCCCTCACCATGACCGGGATCTGTCCCTCCCACAACGAGGAGCGCGCGGAGAATTGCAGGCTGTACAGTCCGTCCCCCCCCGCCCTGTCTGGGCCTTCCCCGTCGTCCTTCAGAAGCATCCATGTCTCCGATTGACCGATCGGGGCCAGCCTACCGATCTTCGCCTGCACGGATGACACCCCGTCGAAGTCCTCAACCCGGACCTCGAGGGTGTAGTTGGTCGGGGAGCCGGAGAGTGGGGCAGTGATCTCGCTGACGGGCTCGCCGTCCCTGAGCACGGTGAGGTTGGAGATACTCGGCGGCTGGTTCTCGATGTTGAGCCTCTGGGCCTGCTTGTGGGCATCGCTGGAGAGGACGCCTCCCGTCATGGTCGTGGTCGCGGACGAACCCTCCAGGTCCTCCAGGAGTATGGGTATGCTCTGCTTCCCGGGGGCGATGTTCGTCGGGAGGACGAAGCTCCCGGCCCATATCTGTGCGTCGAAGAAGGTCGCCGAGGAGCCCTCGCCCAGCTTCACCTGGGTGGGCGCGGAGTACTGCAGCGGGGTCTGTCCCGCTCCGACGACCTGCAGGTTTACGGAGACCTGGGATATCCCGTGCCCGTCGTATACCGAGAGGCTGATCTCCACTGGCTCCCCCCTGACTGCCTCCATTGGCGAGAAATCGATCTCCAGCACCCTCGGTGGTGGGTTGGAGACCTCGATGGTAGCCTCCTCGGTAACCGTGACCCAGACGTCCTGCATGGTCACCAACACTGGGATCGAGCCGTGCTGGAGGCCGTGGTGCTCTATCTTCGCCGTCCAGATTCCGTCGTGGATCACCTGGTCCCCCTGGGTCCCCGAGTCGGAGAGCTCGACTTCACCCATCCCGAGCGCAGAGAGATCAGCGCGGACAGCGATGGTGTCTGTGTCGAAGTCGTCGACAGAGACCTCCAGATGGGCCTCCCCTCCCTCGGCGGTGAGGATGCCCTCGCGGAACCGGACTGCTGGCTGGCCCTCGTTGGTGAGCGACGGGGGCGTGTTCTCGTCGAAGGTGATGATGGAGGGGGAGGTGATTCGGTCTATCTTCTGGTTCTCGATGAACGAGACCTCGGAGTCTTCGCCCTCCTCGAGCTCGATTAGCACGGTTCGGCTTATCTCGTTCAGCATGCCAGCGAGGACCCCCTCGTTGATCACGCTCCCGTTCGCCTGGCTCATGTCGCCGTAGTTACCGTTCCACTCGGCTACGGTGACCAGGTGCCCGTCGATCTCCTGTATGCTGAATCCCGAGACCGAGACGTCCAGGACCATCGCCCTGTTGCCGGTCAGGGAGAAGCTGTCGCCGGCCAAAAGGCTCTCCGGGCAGACCCCGGTTTCCCTGGAGATGTTGCCCGAGAAGATGGGTGTGGCCTGGGGTGCCTCGGCGTTCACAATGACCGGGGAGTTCTCGGGGTACTCGTCCTCCGTGGTCCCGTTGTCCTCGACGAACGTGTAGCGGATTGTCCTGTTCAACCAGTCCTCCTGCGGTACCACGTACTCGTAGGTCAGGTTGTGGTCGGCCTCGAGCTCCTGGTCCACTGGCCCCCCGAAGGGAGTGGCGGACACGTTGAACCACGACTCGTCCTGGATCATGTCGGCCTCGAACTGCACCCCGGTCGCATTCTCGAAGACCCCTGACTCGACTATCTGCCTGACGTACCCGAAGCTGCCCTCCGCGTCGCCATCGTAGGTCCCGTCGACGATTATGGTGTCCGCGACCGTCTCCCCTGACTCGGACTCGAAGTGAAGGATCGGGATGGTGCCGTTCACCTCGATGTATATCGGGTCATCCGAAGCCACGAAGTCGAAGTCCCCGCTTCCGAATATCCTGGTTAGCTGGTCCGTCCTTATGCCCTCCTCCCACTTCTCCCGGAAGATTAGCTCCTCTAGCTCGAACGAGAAGCTCTCCTGCAAGCCGGAAAGCCTCATTGACGCGTTCGCCTCTACCTGGGTGTCCTGCAGTCTCCTGAACCCGTCTTCGTCCCAGGTCTCGAAGTAAAACAGGTAGACCTCGCCAAAGGCGCCCCCGCTGCTCTCGTTGTCGCCCCCGTTAATGGAAATCCACCCATCTCCCTGGAATCGCATCCTCTCCGAGACCTCGCCCTCGTGGAATGACCTGAGGACGTAGGCATCGCTCAGAGTGGCATCGATCCTCAGACCGTCTCCCTCCTGGCCACTTAACAGGGAGAGCGTGCCGTTTCCGGACATCTCGAAGTCCTGGCTGATTAGCATGTTTCCGTCATAGGTCTCATTGAGCCAAATCCTGTCGAGGGCGAGGTCTAAGATCGGGCCCTCGGAGCCGTTAGTCAGATCTAGGTACAGGGAGCCGTCCCCCAACTCGTTGGACTCCAATATCGATCCCGTCCTCTTCTGCCATCCCCTGCCATCAAAGGAAATCCCCTGCCCCTCGCCCTCCATCCCGGACATTGACCAGTGAGTCTCCCTGGTGACCTCGTGATCATCGATGGGCTGGTTCCAATTTGTGATGTTGAGCTCCCGGTTGCAATCTGCCCCACCTGCTGATACGGATATCGATACCGAGTCTCCGAATATGGGCTCCTCGGGGAGCACAATGTCGATCTCGCCCCCTGCAATTAGGCTGGAGGTTCCCGTGGCGATGTCGGCACCGTCCCTGAGGTGGGTGACCGAGACGTTGGCAAGACCGGGTGAAGAGCCATTGGAGAACGCTGGTTCGAATGCAACCCTGTACCTGTGGAGTACGCTGGGGACGTACTCGCCGGATTCGTCCCATGACCAGTCCTCCCCCCAGTCAACCAGAACGGTGCAGGATAGGGGCTGGTCCTCCTGGGCGCCGGCCATATCCAGTGGAAGCGAAAGAATCACGAAGGAGGCGGCGGCGAGGACCGCAAACCCGCGTGGCATGCCCATCTCCTAGCATTGCGGCATTTCAACCAATGCCCGTCGTGATGCTCGAAACTAGAAGAGTGGTTCCTCGTAGTCGTCGTCGGCGCCGGACCTCTCCCTCCAAAGGTTGGCGGGCATTCCGTCGTAGATATCGGCGTAAGGATCCTCATTCGCCTGCTTCAGTTTCTCTGCCTCGGCCGCCTCCTTGGCGAAGTTCTCGGCATTGGGCTTGAACCTCCAGTAGTGGATTCGCCACTCCCTGCCGTCCCACAATACGGTTTCCTCGGACTCGGTAGTCAGCAGATCGTAGTCCTGCAACTGGTAGAAGAGGTTCCTGTCCGTTGGCTCCAGGGCGTTGTCGATGATTCTGTTTGAGAAACCGAAGAACCCCAGAGCATGCTCGGCGATCGACTCTGCGACCGAGGTCTCCATGTCCATGTCGACCTTGCTCTTGATTGCCTGAGTCAACTGTGCCAGCGTCAGCCCCATGCGTCCCACCCAAGCAGAGTCGGGAGCCGAGGTTATTTCAAACATCTTGCATATTGCTCGAATTCGGGCTTCCGGATGTCCCGAAGCGATTAATCTGAACTGCCATTTCGCACGCTCATGAGCAACCCAGAGAGACCTCTCTTCCTAGGTCTCGATGAGGATGATAGTGGCCCATGTGACATCGTGATACTGCCAGTCCCACTGGAGATGACGGTCAGCTATGGGGAAGGGACCGCGAACGGACCTCGTGCTTGCCTGGAAGCAAGTTCACAGGTCGAGTTGTACGACCCGTTACTACCGAGCGAGCTCCCCTGCGGGGCGCTGATCAGGACGGAGGAAGAGTGGTCCTCGGATGCACCGAGCCTAAGGGAGCAACTGGACTCGATTCGCGATTTCGTAGAGCCGTGGATGGACGAGGGGGTTTTTCCGATCGTCCTTGGCGGGGAGCACGGCATCTTGCTCCCCATAGTTGAGGCTGTCCGCTCGCACCCTGGGGTCTCCAATCTTGGTGACCTGACAATTGTGCAGGTGGATGCCCATGCAGACCTCAGGGACGAGCTCAATGGGGAGAGGCTCTCCCATGGCACCGTTATCAGGCGTGTTCTCGAGGAGGGAGTTGGGCGGGTTATCCAGATAGGAACCAGGTCGTACAGCGAGGAGGAGGCCTCGCTGATTGAGGCGGATGACAGGATCGAGACGTGGTTCGCGAGGGACCTCCTGGGGTTATCCGAAGGGCGAATGGTTTGGGAAGAGATGAACGAGTCTGTTTCGGGTGTCGAGGGGCCCGTATGGCTGACCTTCGACATCGACGGTTTGGACGGCTCCCTTGTCCCGGACACCGGGACCCCAGTCCCGGGGGGGTTGAGTCATTGGGCCGCGGTTGAGTTAATCGAGGGGCTTTTCGCTGGCGGGGCGGAAGTAATCGGTGCTGATGTAAACGAGATTGCGCCAGGAGAAGATCGTTTGACTCAATTCAACGCCGCGCTAATCGCCACCAAGATTCTAGCCGCGCATATCTCAAGTCGCCCCTTAAGCGTGGATTAATCATCAAAATGTGCGAACGATTGTAGGTGTCGGCCCCTACAGCGGCGCCATGCGCCGCTTGGTTGCAGTATTGGTGGTTGCTTCGATGCTTGCCGTATCAGCTGCACCTGCGGCGACGGCTCAGATTAGCCAACCGGATATCATCCAAGAGCATTGGTACCATTCCTATGCGACCCTTACCCTGGACGTGAATGCATGGGCCGATGAGCATCCAGAAATCGTAAATCTCCTCGTCGTGGGAAACACCGAGCTAGGTAGGAACCTCTGGATGCTGCAGATCTCGGACTGGAGCCAGGAAACCAAGCCAGATGGGACTCCCAAAGACGTGGTCTACATCGATGGGGGGCACCATGGAAACGAGCATCTCGGCACGGAGCTTGCGTTCCTGACTGCGGAGTTCTACATAGAGGGATGGGCCGATGGAGAGCAGAGTGTCATTGATGTTCTTTCTACTACTGAGCTCCACATCCTAATCATGCTCAATGCCGATGGGAACGACTTTGATACTAGGTGGAACGTCAACCAAGTAGACCTGAATCGGAACTATGACCACTACTGGAATACATGCCCGACGACACAGCCCGGTAGTAGTGCGTTCAGCGAATCGGAGACTCATGCAAATTCGATTTACATGAACGAGGTTGTTCCTCACGCTGACCTGTACATTACCATGCACACGGGAGTCTGGATCATGCTCTACCCTTGGGGCAAGTGGCCGGACCAACCTTCTGATTGGGAATTGTTCCATTTCATCAGGGACGAAGTCAATTCAAACATCTCGGACATCCCCATTCGAAATGCCAATCAGGGCCTTTACCCGAACTGCGGGACTAGTCGGGACTATGGGTATGGGGTTATGGGCTACCCGACCTTCACGTTCGAGACTGATGACGAGCAGTTCCTGCTCGGTTCTGTGGAGTCGATATCTGAGAGGTTGGGGGAGGAGCTCGATGTCATGCAGTATCTAATCCGGGATGTTTGGTACTGGCGTGCTCGCTTGATTGTCGAAAGCATAGTGATCAAGGGCGATGAAGTGGATGCCCACGTGGTGAATCTGGGACGAGCCAGCACAACGAACGCCTCGCTACACTACACGGATGGCACCGGGGAGCTACTGTGGAGTTCATCCCTATTCGGGGTGAACGCGACAAACGAGACAAGGGTAACCCTGGATGGTGGAAACCTGACCCTAGTCGAAGGGGGGACTTGGAGCATCAACTACCAGAAGCGTGTGATAGACGCCTCGATGTGGGTGAACGAAGACGTGAATGAGAGCGTGATCGAGAAAGGGGCAGGGATCTCGGGTTTCCTTCCAGCCCCCTCTATGCTGATCGTTATCGTCTCCTTCGCTCTAGCGGCAATAAATAGGAGAAATGACAAATTTGAACATTAATTTAACCACTCAAATAACTAATTCAGATTCCAAAGTGTGATTTTTCAAAGCAATTCTTTGTATATTACTATCAAATCGCAGACTTCGTCGATACTATGAATTGGTCCAATAGCGAATTCGGTGAAGCCTGCGAACAACTGCTGATACCTCTCTTCAAGGGAGTCGATCGTGCTCCCAACAACGCTCTTTCCGGGCTTGGAAGAAGCCAGCGCAACCTGGTCAAGGAGGCGATATCTTCCGACGAGTTCGAGGGCAAGAAGGACCAGAGGATGGTCATTTGGACGCCAGGTTGCAGAGTCGTTCTAATCGGGATGGGGGAGAAGGATGGCCTCGGGCACCGCCTGGCTCGAAACACCGGAGCTAGAGTGATGGCTTCCCTGTCCAAGAAGAAGGGGCTCTCTGTCTGCGTCAGATTCACGTCGGGATGGTCCAGCGATCGAATGCTCGACTTCGCCGAAGGAATGATGCTGAGGGATTACGAGTTCCTCGAGCACCAAGAGGTCGATGATAAGCACATAGCGGACCCATGGTCCATCCAGTTCCAATCAAGTCCTAGGTACCAGGAGGCCCTCTCCGAGGGGCTCTCGAGAATCCACTCAGTGGTCGGCGGTGTTCATCTGGCTCGCGATCTGGGCAACGAGCCAGCCAATGTCCTGTATCCCATGGAGTACGCTCGGAGAGCGGAAGAGTGGGGTGCAGACAAGGAGAACGTCACAGTCGAAGTGTACGATTGGGACAAGCTGAACGAGCTCGGGATGGGGGGACTCATCAACGTAGGCAAGGGAAGCGACAGGAAGCCATGCATGGTCCTGTTCACGCTCAATCCAGATGCCGATGAGGGCGTCCAGCGACCTTGCATAGTGGGCAAGGGAATTACCTTCGATACGGGAGGAATTTCGATCAAGCCCAGTAGTGGCATGTGGGACATGAAGTACGACATGTGCGGTGCTGCTACCGTATTCGGCCTGATGGAGTCGCTTCACTCAACTGGGTACGGGCGCAGGGTGAACGGCATCGCCTGCCTGGCAGAGAACATGCCCGGGTCCGGCGCATACAGGCCGGGAGACGTGTTCCAGACCTTCTCAGGAAAGACGGTCGAGGTGTTCAGCACTGACGCAGAGGGGCGGAACGTTCTGGCTGACGGTCTCTGGAAGGCAGGAGAGTTCGACCCTGAGTACATCGTAGACCTAGCGACCCTTACTGGCGCGATAGTGGTAGCACTTGGGAACCAGATCACTGGGATGTGGTCCAATGACGGAGAAATAAGCAACCGCCTCAAGAAGGCGGCCAACATCTCTGGGGAACCCGTCTGGAGGATGCCACTCAATGCGCAGTTCCGCAAGTACATGACCAACTCCGCCTTCGCGGACATACGGAATGGCTCGATAGGGGGGAGGGCCGGCTCGTCAAACGCAGCAGCCGCTTTCCTGGAGTTCTTCGTCCCCAACAGGGGCTACGACGAGGACGCTGCCAAGATTCCATGGGTACATCTGGACATTGCAGGTACTGCATGGGGCCCTGGTTCCAAGGCCCGTTCTGAGGGTTCGAACCCATTGTTCCAATACGGTACCTCTGGGATCCACGTAAGGACGCTTCATCGACTGATTACCGAGGGTTAGTCAGGATTCGTCCTCTTCGGAGTCGACCACTTCGAAGTCAGCGTCCTCTACCTCTTCGCCGTCATCGCCCTCCTGTTCTGCCATCTCTGCCGCTGCGGCCTCGTATAGCTTCGTAGAAACGGAGTGCATTGACTGCTCCAGCTCGCTCATCTTCGCCTGGATAGCGGCCTCGTCGATATCCTCCAAGGCAATGGGGGCGTCATCCTTCACGATCAACGACTCTAGCTCTTCCAGCTTCTCCATCACTGGGCCCGTGTCCTCCTCGGAGAGCTTGTCGCCTGCCTCCTCTATCATCTTCCGGGTCTGGTAAACGACGCTGTCGGCGGTGTTTCTCATCTCCACCTTCGCCTTTCGCCTCTTGTCTTCCTCTGCGAACTTCTCGGCATCCTCTACCTTCTGCTTGATCTCGTCCTCGCTGAGCGAGGTCTGGCTCTCTATCTTGATGGATTGCTCCGTACCCGTACCAAGGTCCTTTGCGGAGACATTGACGATGCCATTGGCATCAATGTCGAATGTGACCTCGATCTGAGGGATTCCCCGAGGTGCCGAGGGGATTCCCATCAGATGGAATCTTCCTAGGGTGATGTTGTCCTTGGCGAACTCCCTCTCACCTTGCAGAACGTGCACCTCGACTGCGGGTTGGTTGTCTGCTGCTGTAGAGAAGGTCTCCGACCTCCTGGTAGGGATTGTGGTGTTTCGCTCGATCATTGTGGTTGTTATTCCGCCCAATGTCTCGATTCCCAGAGTCAGTGGGGTGACGTCCAGAAGCAGGACATCGGTGACACCCTCGTCTCCGACGATAATCCCCGCCTGCAGGGAAGCACCCATGGCCACGGCCTCGTCTGGGTTGATTCCCTTGAACGGGGCCTTGCCGACTTCCTTCTCTATCGCCTGCTGAACAGCGGGAGTGCGGGTCGAACCCCCCACTAGCAGGACCTTGTCGACGTTGCCCTTCTTTATCCCGGCGTCCTTCATTGCCTGGCGGGTGGGTCCCATGGTCCTCTCAATCAAAGAGGAAGTTAGCTTCTCGAACTTGGACCTCGACAGAGACATGTCGAGATGCTCTGGCTGACCGTCCCTCATCGTGATGAACGGTAGGTTGATCTGCGTTGACATGGTGCCCGAGAGCTCTATCTTGGCCTTCTCGGAAGCCTCCCTGATTCGACTCATCGCCTGTAGGTCCTTCTCCAGATCTATGCCTGTTGACTTCTTGAACTCGGCAACCACCCATTCGATGACAGCCTCGTCGAAGTCATCCCCGCCCAGACGGTTGTCGCCGCTGGTCGCCTTGACCTCTATCTGAGGCTGGCCGTCCACTTGGTATATCTCCAGAATCGAGACATCGAACGTACCACCCCCCAGATCGTACACCAGTATCGTCTGGTCTTCTTCCTTGTCCACGCCATAAGCCAATGCTGCCGCGGTCGGCTCGTTGATTATCCTGAGAACCTCGAGGCCGGCGATCCTGCCTGCGTCCTTTGTTGCCTTCCTCTGGGAGTCGGAGAAGTAGGCAGGGCATGTTACCACCGCCTGCTTCACCTCCACACCGAGGTACTCCTCTGCGTCAGCCTTCATCTTCTGTAGGATGAAAGCGGAAATCTCCTGAGGAGAGTACTTCTCGCCATCGATGTCAGTGGTCCATTCGGTCCCCATCTCCCTCTTCACGGAGATAATCGTGCGCTCTGAGTTCGTGACTGCCTGTCTCTTCGCAGTCACTCCAACGAGGCGCTCGCCTTCCTTAGTGAAGGCGACTACGCTAGGGGTGGTCCTGGATCCCTCTGAGTTGGGGATCACTATGGCCTTTCCACCCTCTATCGTTGCCACGCAGCTGTTCGTCGTTCCTAGGTCTATTCCAATCACAGGTGAGCTCATTTTTTCTTCCTCCTTTATCCAACTGCTGTCTACTGCAGCTCGAATGTAATATCGAGTATTCCGTTGTTCAGTTCCCAATTTGGCTGTCCCTTGGCAGCGTTGGGTAGAACAAGGGTCTTGAAGGGCCTAATCTGGTTGGTCCTGAGAAGTTGCAGGACCTCCCCCCCTCCAGTAAGGCTGAGCTCGAGGTTGTCCTCGGATACGTCGTCCAAGCGGGAGATGTCTATCGTGACGTTCATGCTGCCGCCATCCACATAGATGTCTGAATCAGGAATCGAGTTGTCCTCTGGTGAGTGCTTGCTCTCGTCGATGTCGACCTTGGCCTCGCTTGTGGACGGCTTGATGTGGATGTCGACACCCATCTTCTTGAGGAACTCGCCCAGGCCCTGTGGCCCACTGAGCATGGACTCCATGTGCTTCATGAACTCGTCCTGATCCGAATTCAGTCCGAGCTTCACCTCGCTCATGGACATCTTTTCCGGGTCAATTCCCATCTCTTCGAACTGGGCTCTGACCTGTTCTACCATTGAGCGGAGCATCTTGATGTCGACGGGCATGCCCATCTGCTCGAACATACGGGCCATTTCCTCAATTGCCTCATCGTCGAACGGGTCGCTATTTTCGCCGGTCATTGTATCACTACTCAACCTCGAGTTGTATAGTGGGAAGGTGCGGGGGTATTTGAATCGAACGGAAGGCGCCTGCCCCTCCAATCCGATAGTGCACATGGGCGCATTGAAAACAGAGCCATTGCTGGCAGTGGCGTATGGCAGAAAGCGATCATGATGTCGCTTTGCAGGACACGGACAGGATTCACGGTCGAAGCGCACTTGTGAAGAACGTGGAGGCAGCCACATCGCTGGCAGGGGCCGTTCGCTCCACTCTGGGCCCTAAGGGGCTTGACAAGATGCTCGTGGAGCCAGACGGAACGGCAATTGTGACCAATGATGGGGTCACGGTGCTAGAGACCGCCGAAGTCGAGCATCCGACTGCAAGGCTACTGATCGATGCCTCTTCGTCTCAGGACAGGGCCGCTAGGGACGGCACAACAACCACCGTCATACTTGTCTCGGAGTTCCTCCAGAATGCTCTCGAGCTAGTTCGAATGGGGGTACATCCGTCAGTAATAGTGAATGGATACGGCATGGCACTTGAGGAGTCGCTTGATGAGATTGAGCGTGTGGCGGAGGAAGCAGACACTTCGATGAAATCAGAGGTTGTCGGAACATCACTTCAGGGGAAGGCGGATAGTGCCCTCTGCGGACTTCTGGCGGCACTGGCAATCGAGGCTGCTGACTCACTTGCGGGGGAGGATGGCGGTGACGACTTAGAGAGGCTTAGGGTCAAGCGCCTACAAGTCAGACAGGGAGGGGTGATGGATACCACACTGGTCGGGGGCCTAATGCTTCTGAAGTCCAGAGTCGACATCGCTACCCCTGCTAATTCAGATGGTGGCAGGATTGCGATCATCGACGGTGGTCTTGAGAGCAAGAAGCTGGAGATGAGCGCGTCAATAGAGGTAGATAGCCCAGGGGTTCTGCAGGGATTCCAAGACAGGAAAATCGAGTACGTGAGGAAGCGCGTAGAGAACCTTGAGTCCATGGGGGTCGATCTATTGGTAGTCAGGGATGGAATCTCAGACGAAGCGATTTCCCTTCTGACTAAGGCCGGAATTACAGCATACAGGAGATTCGAGCGGAAGGACATGGAGCTGCTCAGCAAGATAACCGGGTCCAGTTTGGTCAGGGATCCGCTGAATGTCAAGGAGAGTGACTTGGGGACATACACAAGGCGCTCTGAAGAGGGCATTGCCGATGTAGTTCACACTCAGATAGAGGGTTCCCATTCTGGCGGAATGACCCTCGTGGTGAGAGGCTCGTCTCCCGCAGTAAGAGAAGAGGCGGTACGAGTTTTCGATGATGCGATTGGCGTCGCGCACAGGATGAATAGCAGGCCAGGGGTCCTCCCCGGGGGTGGGGCCATCCAGTCCCACTTGGCCAGGCACCTGAGAGCCCATGCTCTGAGGCAGTCCGGAAGGGAGCAACTGGCCATAGAGGCCTATGCCTCGGCATTGGAGTCCATACCCAGGATCCTGGCTGAGAACTCGGGACGGGACCCCGTGGACGTGATTCTGGCGCTTTCTGCTGACCAGCAGGAAGGGGGCCCTTGGATTGGCTTCGATCTGGAGCAGGGCAGGAACAAGGACATGAAGGAGGCGGGCGTACTTGACCCGCTTTTCGTCGTCAGGCACGCTCTTTCAGGCTCGACAGAGGCCGCAATCAGCGTGCTCAGGATAGACGACGTCCTATGGGCGAAGACAGACCCAAGCACTCCGGACTGGAAGGACGACGAGGAGCCTGAGGGCTAGCTTCCAGAAATCCCGTTCAGCATTTCGTCCACCATCTGGTGGAGGTCGAACTCCGGCTCCCAGCCCCACTCCCTTTGAGCAACCGATCCATCAATCGAGTCTGGCCAGGAGTCGGCATAATCCTGCCTCTCATCGGGAACGAAGTTGCAGGTGAATCCCTCCACCCTCTCGGAGATGGCATCAGCAAGTTCACCTGCAGTGAATGAGAGGCAGGAAATGTTGTACCCGGCCCTTGATGGCCCCAAAGATCCCGGAGGTGCCTGCATGAGAGAAATAGTTGCTCTGATCGCATCGTCCATGTACAGCATCGGGAGCCGTGTATCGGACCTCACGAAGCAGTCATAGTGACCTGATTCAAGGGCGGCATGGAAAATCTCAACCGCGTAATCGGTGGTTCCCCCTCCTGCTGGTGCCTTGTATGAGACAAGTCCTGGGTACCTTATCCCTCTAGTGTCTACTTCGAACTTGGAGAGGTATTCACGGGCCATCTGCTCCCCTGTGACCTTTGTCTCGCCGTATACTGTTGTGGGGTTCAATTCAGCGTCCTGAGGTGCTTCCTTGGGGGACCCGGGGCCGAACACCGCAATTGAGGAGGGGGAATACACCCTTAGAGAGCATTGCCTAGCGGCGTCCAGTACAGACCGTGTTCCACCGACGTTCACCTTCCTGCACAGATCTGGATTCTTCTCCCCGGTTGCAGAAAGGAGTGCTGCCAGATGGTAGACTGACCCTATTTCCCGGTCATAGCATTCCTGGATGAGCCCCTCGCTGTCTAGGACATCTAGGGTGATGAAAGGCCCATTATCATAGGAGGTGTGGTTCGGCTGTTCCCTAATATCAGAGGCGATGACGGAGTCCGAGCCATGCAACTCACGAAGAGCCTCAACTAGATCAGTACCTATCTGTCCAAGGGCGCCGGTAACCAGAATGTTGTCTCCGGGTGGGCCCGACATGCACCACCCTAATTCAGACGATACTTCAAGGTAAAGAAGAGGATGGCTGCCTTTGGATTGCCAACGTTGATATGCGAGGCGCAACGGCTTCAGACCCCGTTGATGAGATGAAGTACGTCGTCGTAACGGGGGGGGTCCTGTCTGGATTGGGCAAAGGAGTGACTGCGAGCAGCATTGGCGTTCTGTTGAAAAGCGCGGGACTGCGAGTCACTGCAGTAAAAATTGATCCATACCTAAATGCCGATGCAGGAACGATGTCGCCCTTTGAGCATGGGGAGGTTTTCGTCCTAGATGATGGAGGGGAAGTAGACCTCGACCTTGGGAACTATGAGCGGTTCCTCGACGTTTGCCTCACTAAGGAGAACAACATCACGACTGGCAAGGTATACGACAACGTGATTCAGAAAGAGAGGAAGGGGGACTACCTCGGCAAAACCGTCCAGGTAATCCCGCACATAACCAATGAAATTCAAGAGTGGCTAGAGAGGGTTGCTCACATCCCAAGCGATGGAAACGGCAAGGAGCCGGACGCATGCGTGATCGAGCTAGGTGGGACGGTCGGAGACATCGAGAGCGCGCCATTTATCGAGGCACTCCGCCAATTCCAGTTCCGGGTGGGCGAGGAGAATGTATGCTTCGTTCACGTCAGCCTGATTCCCGTAATGGGACCTGTCGGTGAGCAGAAGACGAAGCCGACCCAACACACCGTGAAGGACCTGCGGGGACTGGGGATAACCCCGCATATGCTGGTATGCAGGTCGAAGAGTCCCCTGGTTGACGAAACCAGACAGAAGGTGTCTGCATTCTGCCACGTCCCCCCCGAGGCAGTCGTCTCGGCGCATGATGTATCGAACATCTACCAGGTTCCAATAATGCTCGAAGAGCAGGGGGTTACCAGGATGCTCTCGGAAAGGCTCGACTTCAGCATCCCTTCGAAGAGGCCGCTACTCAAAGAGTGGGGCGAGATGGCGGACCACGTAGACTCGCTGGAAGATGCGGAAGAGGTCCACATTGCCGTTGCCGGTAAGTACACTGACCTTTCTGACTCATACCTTAGCGTGATTAAGGCCCTACAACACGCCTCTTTCAAGGTAGACAGGAAGCTGGTAATCGACTGGATAGAGTCATCCAATCTCGATGACGAAGCGAAGAAATCCGATCCCGAAGCCCATTCTGATGCCTGGAAGAAACTAGAGTCCGCTGATGGCGTTTTAGTACCTGGAGGATTCGGAATCAGGGGAATAGAAGGAAAGATCAAGGCTGCAGAGTATGCTAGGAGGAACGGGGTTCCCTACCTGGGCGTTTGCCTTGGCTTGCAAGTCGCAACGATAGAGTTCTGCAGGAATGTACTGGGCATGGAAGGAGCGAATTCTACCGAGTTCGATGAAGACACGGAGCACCCTGCAATTGTCTTCATGCCCGAGATCTCAAAGACGCACATGGGAGGAACAATGAGGCTTGGAACGAAGCCTACGCCCTTCTTGGTAGAAGACTGCAAGATCAGAAGGCTGTATGGCGGAGTGGAGCACGTCGATGAGCGTCACAGGCATCGATACGAGGTGAATCCAGAGTTGATTGAGAGCATTGAGGAGAAGGGGCTGGTTTACGTTGGCAAGGACGAGACAGGTGAGAGGTGTGAGATTATGGAACTTAGTGACCACCCGTATTTCGTCGGAACACAGTACCATCCAGAGTTCAAGTCCAGGCCAAACAGACCTAGCCCGCCGTTCCTGGGATTGCTGAAGGCCGCCAGCGGCTTGGAAGTCTAATCGACCGACACCGGTAGGATTCGGGTGGTCCTGTAGCCTTGCAAGACCTTCATGTAACGCTTCGACGAGAAGTCCGAGTCCAGTTCGGAGTCCCCGGTCTCGATTCTCAGTGCTCTAACTGAAAGAAGCTTTGCAGGAGTTACAACACCGAGGATGTTGTCTATCCCCACCTTCCTCAATACCTCGGGCGACAGTTGCAGATTACCACGTCCGATCAGGAAACCCTGGCCCCCCATCGGGGAGAGGAGCAAGGACGACTTCCCCCTGTGCCCCTCGATAATCGAGAGTATCTGCTCCTCGTTGAGGTCGGTACCCACTTGCTCGTCACCAATCGTAGCATCGATTCCAAGTGTGGTCAGATTGAAACCCACCTCCTCGCCCACCGCTCGAAGAGTCCCCCCGGAACCCCAGATAAGCAGGTGATCTGGGTCAATCATAGTCTCCTTGACATGGTCTGCAAGCCCTGCCAGTATCTCATCCTCTGAGTCGGTAGGGATTAGCTCCTTCGAACCCTGCATCCATCGAGGCGAGTTGGGTGAGAACGCTTCGGCATAGAGCCTCACCACCCAATCTCCCTTTCGGTAAAGTTCCTCATCCAGATCAAGTACCTCTGTGCTGGAAACTAGCAACTCGCCGGATATCCATGATGACAATACCTCCGCAGCAGCCTTCGGAGAGCTTGCGAAGCAACCGGAGTGCATCTTCACCCCAGATGGAATACCAATCACTGGTAGCTTGGATTGATCGCATTCCCCCAACTCTGCAACAATGTCCCTAGTGGTTCCGTCGCCTCCAGAATAGACCAGAATATCTATTCCGGAGCTCAACAATTTCCTCACGGCTGACCTAGTATCCTCCGCAGAAGTGCTTTCTGCTGTCTCGTGGGGAGTAATGATCTCGCCAATTTCGGACTCATCTGGAATCCAGTCAGTCCCCATCCTACCCTCGCTCGTGACCCAGACGATATTGCCAAAACCGGATCTATGGATCCTGGAGAAGTTCTCCAGCATCATTGAGGTCCTGGGACCCGACCTGTCCTGGGCGCCCATGGACCTGGCCTCCTCCGCCTTCCCATCGGACCCCTTGAGCCCCAGACGGCCGCCTAGGCCTGCATCCGGATTGACGAGAAGCCCCAGTCTCACATAGTTGCGAAGACGATGGGCGTTATTATCGCTACATACCCATTCGGAGAGTCATGCGAGTGGTGGTGGCACTAGGAGGAAACGCCCTCCTTAGGCGCGGGGAGCCACTAACGGCGGATAATCAGAGAAGGAACGTCAGTATTGCCTGCAAGGCACTTGCACCCATTGCAAGTGAGCACCAATTGGTTATCACGCATGGAAATGGCCCGCAAGTGGGCCTTCTGGCTTTGCAATCTGCATCTTACGAAGAGGTGGAAGAGTACCCCCTAGATGTCCTTGGAGCCCAGACAGAGGGAATGATCGGTTACATGATCGAGCAAGAAATGGGCAATCTGATGCCAACTGAGACCGCTTTCGCAACGATCCTCACAATGGTGGAGGTTGATCCCGATGACCCTGCATTCGAGGAGCCGACAAAGCCCATTGGTCCGACATATAGCGAGAGTGTCGCTAGGTCTCTCGCAGAAGAAAAGGGATGGTCCATCGCCAAGGACGGGGAGAATTGGAGGAGGGTCGTACCTTCCCCCATCCCACATAGAATCTTCGAGTTGAGGCCAATACACTGGTTACTCGAGAAGGAAACAGTAGTGATATGTGCCGGTGGAGGGGGCATCCCGACCGTATACAACTCCGAAGGAGATCTGGAGGGTGTTGAGGTCGTCATAGACAAGGACAGGGCCAGTGCCCTACTAGCTAGGCAGCTGAATGCACGGCTTCTGATCCTGGCAACTGACGCCGACGGAGTCTACGCCGACTGGGGCTCAGAAAACGCGAAAAAGATAGAGCGCACGACTCCAGATGAGATAGAGAAGTTCGAGTTTGACGTTGGTTCAATGGGGCCCAAAGTCGAGGCAGCCTGCGACTTCGTGAGAAGGACTGGTGAGAGGGCGGTTATCGGCGCGCTATCTGATCTAGAGGGCATGGTAGAAGGCTCTGCGGGAACCCAGTTCACCATAGAATGAGGGCGTTTCCAGGATTCTGCGGACAAGGCCTTCATATCATCGTGGCGTAGGCGCGGAAGAGGAGGAGTTCCAATGGCAATGATTTCGGTTACCGTAGGTAAAGGCGAAAATCACGAGTATTCCAGTGGAATTAGCGTTGGGGAGGTCATCGCAAATGTGCATGGAAAGAAGTCAGGAGCAGTTGCAGCCAGTGTAGACGGTGAGCAGAGGGACCTTTCATTCGCGCTTGAGGATGATTGCGCGGTTGATGCGATCCTGGGGGAGTCAGACGAGGGCCTGTACATTCTCCGGCACAGCTGCGCGCATCTACTGGCCCAGGCAGTCACGGAAATCTTCCCCGATGCGAAGCCAACCATAGGGCCGCCAATCGAGCACGGCTTCTACTATGACTTCTTGATGGACCCAATAGGGGACGATGAGCTCCGTCAAATCGAGAAGAGGATGAAGGAGCTAGTAAAGCAAAACCTGCCGATTGAAAGGGAAGAGTACGACAATGACTCTCTCAGAGAGATGTTCGCAGATAACCCATTCAAGATCGAGATAATGGATGACAAGCTTGGGCATGACGTCGGTTCTTCTGCTTACAGGCAGGGCGACTTCGTAGATCTGTGCAGGGGCCCTCATGTTTCGAGAACTTCCCAGCTTAGATGGTTCAAACTAACCAGCACAAGCCAAGCATATTGGAGGGCAGACAGCGATAGAGAGTCACTAGTCAGGATTTACGGCATGTGCTATGCGTCAAAAGATGGCCTCAAGGAGAGGGAGCGGCAGATACAAGAGGCCTCAAAGAGAGACCACAAGAAAATAGGGCGTGAGATGGATCTCTATATGATAGACGAGATGATCGGCAAGGGACTACCGGTCTGGCTTCCCAACGGAGAGGTTCTGAAGACGGAGATAGAGAAGTTCGCTCTGGAAACCGAAGAGGCCTACGGTTACGTCAGAGTCACGACACCTGTTCTGGGAAAGAAGGAGCTATTCGAGACAAGTGGCCATCTTCCACACTATGCCGATGGGATGTACCCTCCCATGGAAATGGATGACGGAGAGTATTACCTGAAGGCAATGAACTGTCCCATGCACCACCTGGTATTCACAAACAGCAAGCGCTCTTACAGGGAGCTTCCGCTGAGAATAGCAGAATACGGAACAGTGTACAGAAACGAGCTTTCTGGAACACTGTCCGGAATGCTAAGAGTAAGGATGCTGACCATGAATGATGCGCATGTCTACTGCACGTTGGAGCAGGTAGCAGAAGAAGTTGAGGCGATAATCAGAATGAGCGAGGGTTACTACGATGTTTTCGGCATGGGGGACTACTACTACCGTCTATCTCTTTGGGATCCAGATGACAAGGAGAAGTACATCGATCAGCCGGAAAATTGGCAAGCTACCCAGGATCACCTCCGGAGGATAATCGATGACTTGGGGGTAGAATATGTCGAGGCGATAGGGGAGGCTGCATTCTACGGGCCTAAGATCGATATCCAATACAGGACCGCCCTGGGTAGGGAGGAGTCGATTGCAACAATACAACTAGACTTCGCTGCAAAGGAGAGGTTCGGCCTTTCATTCATGGACGAGACTGGTAACGAAAACGGGGAGGTTTTCGTAATTCACAGGGCACCACTCTCCACCCACGAAAGGTTCGTCGCATTCCTGCTGGAGGAGTGGGCAGGTAATCTCCCGACCTGGATTTCACCAATCCAGGCCCAGATAATCACGATTTCAGAGAAGCACAAAGAGTACGCACAAGAGGTAAGGGGCGCTCTTGAGTTGGCAGGAGTAAGAGTCAGAGTAGACGACTCCGACAACACGATTGGGAAGAAGATCAGGACTCATCGGAAGATGAGGCCGGCATACATGGTCATTCTCGGGGACGATGAAGTCAAAGACAGGGCCGTTTCGATAAGATCCAGAAGTGGCAACCAACGCAATGGGGTGCCTCTGGAAGAGTTCGTAGCAGACATCTTCGCAGAAATTTCCAACAGAAGCGGGCATCTCTCCATAGTGGAGTGAACTATCAATACTGAGTCCCGCCTAGGACCGGCCAACCATGACCGCTGACGACGGAACGCGTGATTCGGGGATCGCTCAGGCTATGCTTTCTACGGCTCGTTCGGTAGTCAGGACGTGCCTACAGATCAGGAGAGAGGAGGACGTTCTAATTATCACGGACCCAGAAACAGCGGAAGTAGGTCAGGCGCTATACGAGGAGGCATCCAGAGTCACTGACAGGATACTGCTGGTGATGATGCCACCCACCCAGAAGCCTGGGAAGGAGCCCCCTCTACCTGTTTCCGACATAATGCGTAGGCACAGGGTTATTCTGATTGCTACAAAGAACTCGTTATCCCATACTAGAGCAAGGCAGCAGGCTTCCAAAGAAGGAGCGAGGGTTGTTTCCATGCCCGGAATAAACGACGAGCTCTTCGAGAGTGGGGGGATGACAGCGGACTATAATGCACTTCAGAGAGAGATCAGCGGCATGGGATCAGTTTTTCGAAGAAAAAGAAGAGTCAGGGTGACTACGCCCTCGGGAACGGACGTTGAGTTTCGGACTGGTAGTCGCTGGGTACTGGAGGACAATGGAATATGCAACAGGCCCGGGCAGGTCTCCAATCTCCCTGCTGGGAAGGTTTTCGTCCTCCCGAATGAGGGGACCATGAATGGGACGATAGTCGTAGACGGTTCATGGGAGGGAGGGCTTCTGGAAGAGCCGTTGACATTCAAGGTAGAAAATGGGATAGTTGTAGAGGCCTCGGGAGGGGAATTAGCAAAGGAGATCGAAGGAGTCTTCGAATTGGCCAAGTCCGGACTTAGGGGCTCCAAGAGAGATGTGGTTTGGACGGTTGCTGAGTTTGGTATTGGAATGAATCCGAAGGCTCTGGAAATAGTCGGAAATAAGCTGGAAGACCAAGTCGTCAGGGGTTCTGCATACTTCGGATTTGGAGACAATACCCACCTAGGGGGGTCTGCAAGGGTAGGTTTCCACCTTCGAGGAGTGATTAGGGACCCCAACGTTACTCTCGAAGAAACAACCCTGATCAGTGAGGGCAATGTTGCAATTCGCTAGGTAGTTGATATGAGAGCAATCCTCTGGTGCAATGGCTCGGCTCCCGGGGCAGTTGTAATGGACAGAGTGCTTGAGCAAAACGCCGACGTCTTCGGAGTAGATGGCGGTGCTGACAAGGCCGCGGAAAAAGGAATAGTAGTCAAGGAGGTATTAGGGGACCTGGACTCCGTTGATCTTTCGCGATGGTCGGGCAAGACCACCGAACTGCCCAATCAGGACAGCAGTGACTTGGCGAAGTCCATTGAGGAGTTGATTGGCAGGGGTTACGAAGAGATTGACATTGTCGGAGCGGGGGGCGGTTCGTCAAGCCACATTCTAGGAAATTGGGCGGCTCTTTGTGATGCTCCCGGAGGGGCCAAAGTGAGCATTCACCACAATGACTCGGTTACAGTAAGAGTTCATCCGGACGATGGGGGGTTTGATTTCTTCTCGGGGGATAGCGAGGAGTTCTCTGTTTTCGCCCTAGAGAAATGCAAGGTCTGGATTTCTGGATCTAGGTGGGAAATCAAAGGAGAGGAGATGGCAATGTCAACTAGGGGAATGAGCAATCGGGGCCTAGGGCAGATGGTCTCAATAAGCGGGGATGGGGTTCTAGCCGTACTCATCCCCGGATGACTATTGCTCCTCAGGAGATGCCTGCTTAGCTAGCATCAGCGCAATGGGCCGAGTCCGCTCGTCTGCCTCCAGCGCTATTCGGGCGATTATCATTATTGGAACTCCAATTATGGCACCCGAAATACCCCATACTGAATATGAAATCATTACAGTCATTAGGAGGACCAATGGGGAAATCCCCAGACGCTGGCCGGACAGATTAGGCTCGATCAGGGATCCGAACAGCTGCTGGTTCCCGACCATTAACGCCCCCAGTACCAATGCTTGGACGGGATCGAGGACAATCAGAGCGATTGCAAAGGGAGGGATGGTAGCCAAGAGCGCACCGAGCACTGGGATGAAGTCCAGCAGGAAGCACAACGAGCCGAAGAGAAACCAGCCTGGTATCCCCATGAACCATAGCATTAGTGCCAGAACGATTGCCTGTCCTGCGCTGCATGTTGCCTTTGAGATGACGTAGGTGGAAATCGACTCGGATGATTCTGAAACAATTTTCTCAAACCTATCATAGGAGTCTGGGAAGGCTGCCTTGAACCTACCTGGGATGCTCTTCTCCTCGAGGATGATGAAGATGACGAATATAGCCACTGTGAGAAGGGTTGTCATGAATTGAGCGGCGTCTGCAAGTATTCCGGTGGCAAACATCTCGATATTCTCGGGGTTCAGAAGATCCCCTATCCTGTTGTCCTGGAAAATTGTCTCCAGGCCATATAGGTCTGAGTTCCCTAGGTCGGCCCACTTCTGATCGAACTGATCAATGAGGCCCCCCTCCTTGTTGGTCTCATCGATGAAATCAGATAGGTTGTTGTATAGTAGGATGGATACCAGATAGGCAAGGAACGAGCCGAACGAGAGTATAATTGCATATGCCAGCAATGGGAATCTGCGAACAATCTCTATTCGCTCAAGCAGATAGTTCTCCGGGGCTCGGATTAGGAAGTAGATCAGGATAGCAATAGCAAGTGGCATTAGGATTTCCTTGAGATGCACCAGTGCCAGATATGAGACCAGTGTCACTATCGAGAAGCTCGCTGCTGCTGTAATCTTTGAGCGAGATGAATAGACCTGCTCTTCAGGCATGCCTCCGCGGAAGTGGCAGCAGCAATCAAGAGTTTCCCCGTCATCCTTCTCTGGCTATTGCCCGTTGGTATACCTCTAGGAATGACTTCGCATTACCCTCTAGGGTGAATCTATCCAATACTAGTCGCCTTCCTTCCATTCCTTTGGAGGACAGGTTTTCCTTGGATGAAATCTCCTGCAAGATTGCGCTGGCCATTGATTCCACATTTCCCACTTCAAACAGCGACCCTACGCTACTGTCGACCATCTCGGGAAGAGGGCCATGGTCTACTGTGACTACGGGAGTTCCTGATGCCATAGATTCCAGAGGTATCAGGCCCTGCCCCTCGTATACTGATGGGAAAACCGTAAGGTCGCAGCATCGATACAGCTCAGCAAGATCGGAGAATGGAAGGCTGGGTTCGATGAAGACACGCTCCCCTTCCCCCAATCGATATGCCAATCTCTGGAGCTTTCTCTTTAGTCTCCCCCTTCCGACAATGACCAGATGGGCCTTCTTTCCTGATGAGTTTACTCTCTGTAGGCTCCGGATTAGTTGCCCATGACCCTTTCTGGCAGCGAGCCTGCCGACGGCGAGCAATAGGACGGTGCCATCGTTTGCACGATATTTGGATCTAATCTTGTTGCAGTTGTGAATCGCGTCCTCACTGTCTCTGTGCAGTGGGGCGAATGTCGTAGTATCGACGCCCCAGTGAATGACCTCGCAGTCCCAATCATCTGGGGCATCGTACCTACCGACCAACTCGTCCCTTGTGGCGATTGAGTTTGGCACGACAACGGCGGAGTGTCGAATCGCGTGGGTCTCGAACTTTGAGTAGCGTCCGGCCAAGTATCTAATCGCAATATCGTTGGGATTTGCCCAGACTGCGGGCTCACCTAGCCTTGCCGCCGTTAGCAGCCCCTCCCTTTCACCCAACCAAGTGCCATGCATGGAGGAGACTATGGGGGCAATTCTGTCCTTGCATCTCTCTAGCTGCCTCTCATCCCACGAAATCATTGGGCAGTGCAGATGTACAACATCGACTGGGTCTTCCGAGTGTAGTTTCTCCAGGGCCTTCAGGGAGTGGCGGCCGAATGAGCGGGTGAACTCCATGGGAATAGGGAGCCATGGAACTTGGATTACACGGACCCCATCTAACAATGGGGGAGAGCCACTGGATTTCCTTGTAATCACCGAAACCCTGTGACCCAGGGAAGACAGGGCAGATGACAGGGAGTACACAGTAGAGCCCATTCCACCCCATCTTGGAGGGTACTCTCCGGTCATCATGCATACGTGCATGTAATTGTCCTCACCCTCGGGCACGGGAGTGCGTTATTGAAGCGATTGGGGAAAAATTTGGTCCACAATGGTTCAATAATATCCTCCTTTTCGGCGGTTTCCCATGTCATCGGCACTTCCAGTACATGTTACGGTCGTGATTCCTACATTGAACGAGGAGGAGGCCATAGTTCAGACCATCAGGAGTATTCCAAATGATGGATGGTGCGAGAAGCTAGACTTCCTAATTGTCGATGGTGATTCGTCTGACAGGACAAAGGAGTTGGCCGAAAAGGAGGGGGCGACTGTTTACGTCGAGAAGAGGAAGGGGTACGGTAGGGCCTACAGAACCGGGTTTGCTTTGGCCCCGGGTTCAATAATTGTCACCATGGACGCAGATCTGACTTATCCAGGCGAGGAAGTTCCTGGACTGGTTCGAATGCTGATTGAGGAGGAGCTGGAATTCATCACGTGTGATAGGCTGAGGCGTGCCGAAGAAAGGAGCATGTCCTGGTTACATGGATTCGGCAACTGGGCGCTTTCCTTCACCGCGAGAATGCTATTCTGGTATGGCATTCATGACTCGCAGTCGGGAATGTGGTGCTTCCGGAAGGAAATCCTCGAGAATCCCAGGATGAGGCCCACCAACGATGGAATGCCTCTGTCAGAAGAGATGAAGATTAACGCCAGGAGGTGCTTTGGAAAGAAAAAGGCAATCGAGGTTTCAGTGCCCTATCGTCCAAGAGTAGGTTTGGCAGAGATCAATACGTGGGGAGATGGATGGAAGAATTTCAAGTTCCTTTTCGCGAAGAGGCTTGGGATGAACCGTGAGGCCACCCCCTGGGGCCCAGAAAGTTAATCCTCGTCGGCGTCAAACTCTTCGTCTAGCTCTCGTGGATCGAATGAGGACCACGACTCGATGACTTCCATGTCCTTCGCTATCTCCATCATCTTCCGGCGTTGGAATACAATTCCCCCTGCAGCGAAGGCCGCCATCGAGAGAATTAGGATGGGGATTCCGACTTCTACAATCCAAGAAGAAAGCCCCCCTGTGGACTCTTCTATGGGGATGGTCAGTGACTGGCTAGTGCTGACAAACTCCCCATCGACCGCCCATACGTCAACACGCACCCAAGATCCTCCGGAAACGACCCAGGTGAACTGCGATGTCCAGATATTATCGTCAGCAACAAGGTCGCCGCTTGTTCCATCGTCGTAGAAGTACATTGGTTGTGAGATTCCGCCTGCCGTAAGTTGCCCCCTGACCGTATCAGATGTAGAGTCGGGGTCCTCCATCCTAACCGTGGTTGTTACGTCTGTTGGCTTGTTTTCCTCTACTTTCAATACGGAGGCGGTCAGATCGTGAAGGGTTGGTACCGAATATCCGATAGTCAGGTTGATCGATACAGTAGAAGTGGCACCTCTAGAGTCCTGGACCAGAAGCTGTACCATCGTCGGGCCAGGGGGGAGCGATAGTTCGACACTGGAGCTGTCACTAACAAGGGAGCCGTCGATGGTCCATTCGTACAGTACTATATCGCCATCATAGTCGAATGACTCTTCGGCGCTCATAATTGCGGGTTCTCCTGGTGGGAGATACTGCCCGTTCTGAAGACCCGATATTACAGCCACTGGTCCGGTCTCTAGGACAACTAGGGACTGAGAGTGGGTCCTCTGCATTCCGTCATCGTCAGTCAGGATGAACGTCAAGTTGTGATTACCCGCGACGAGATAGTCATTGTACCAGAACTCAGTGCTCTTATTCACCAGTATCTCACCCATTAGGTCCGAGGTTACGCTAACTGTGAACTCGTCCCCATCGTAATCGATAGAGTTACGGAAGTCAAACAGAACTGGGAGATTTGAGTAAACCTCTATCCCCGGGATTGGCGAGTCCAGAACTAGAGAAGGGGCTGCCTTTTCTACGATGATTGAGACCTCGTCGGTCACTATTCCTGAACCGTCGTCGATAGAAAGGGTCAGCGTGTGCTCGCCCGAGGGAAGCCTGGTCTCCAACTCCCAGCCACCGCCGAGTGGTTCCTCGAGCAAGTCCGACAACCAAAGCACGCTGACGAGGTCTTTACTGGTGTCAGAAGAAGGGTTGCATAGCAGTCCGCTACCGTTGTTTTCCAGTTCGGAGCATGCTAAGTCCCAGTCTCCAGAACCAGTTGAGTCCAATGTCAGAATCTCCGAAGAGTCGATCGTTATCCCTGGGCTTGGATGGGTAATTTGAGCGCGAGGAGGTGAGTTCAGAACATCTACTTCGATTTGGGCTAAGTTCCACTGGCCCCCATGCTCAGATCTGATGTCACTGGCCATCATAGTGATCGAGTGGGTTCCTTTGCTCAGAGTACCTACCCATTCTAACGGATCTTCTGGTGTAGCACCCTGATACAGCAATCCATCTAGATTGCTGTGGAACTCGAACCTGATGTCGTCCCCTTCGGGGTCAGTTGTATTGGAACCATCCAACCTGACCCAATCAGCAGAGGTGGGGCCATTTCTTGTAATATCCAGATTTGCCTCGGGGATCTCGTTGTATAGCTCTACATCGAACGTCCAAAGAACGGGCGGGTTTACCCCATCGTAAGCGACTACCGAGACTGTGAATTCATCATCCGGGTAGTCGGTGAATGAGCGAACAATCTCCTCGGGGCAATGGGGGTTGTCTGGATCAATATCGGGTCCGGACTCGTATGATGACTCAAGCCAGCACCAGAGATCCCCACCCTCAGGATCATAAGTCCCGCTCAGGCTGATTATTACCTCTGCAGTTTCCCCTAGGAACAAGGTTCCCCACGAGGAAATAGATGGAGTGGTCCCTACGTAAAGTACTGGTGGCAAGTTTACCAATTCGATCTCCCTTGTCTCGTTAACGCAGTGCCCTTCTGAGTCGCAAATCTCAAGAGTAATCTGATGCAATCCATCGGACAGGCATATTTCATCGCCATCATTGGCAATAAAGTTCGAGAAGTTTCCCTCCAAGTCAGGCCCGCATGAAGCGATAAGATCTCCATCGATGCTGCTTGACCAGGAGAAGCTGAGGTCGTCGAAGTCCAAATCCCAAGAAGTGCTGGCATCGAAGATTACCTCGCTTCCGCTAGAGAATAGGCCTGCTTCCTCCGGAGACGACCACTCGATGAAGGGAGGCTGGTTTGTGAGCTCTAATCGACAGTATACTCGCTGATCTTGGTCGATTGAAATTGGCAATGTGTCGTTGTGGACCCCGTCGTAATCGCATCCCACATAGGCACTGTTGGATTGGGACCACCCCTGCAGAGGTGTCCACCTCTTTCCAACAAATGGCCCAAAGTCAGAATATCCCTCGTATGGTTGCGTCCGGTTGATCTCATCTTCATACGAGTCGAAAGAAACGTTTACGATGGCGAATGGGATGTTCAGGAGATTCTGATTGACGGTGTGCACGTCTAAAACCCACATTAGGTCAACAATGTTGTCTAGTTCTATGTTTCCGGGGTCAGCCAATTGTCCTGAAGAAATCCAACGCAGATGTGAGCTGCTGTTGAGGATGAAAGATTCTGTAGATCCGGGGCTTTGGGTCAGGGTCGAGGAAGTGAAGTTCGCTACGCTTTCGTCTATCGTCGGGCTGTTGTTTTCGCAATACAGTGAAACATCTGCTGCTATGAACTCTGGGTGACCGGAAATGTCCAGGCAATGCTGTGCGCTCTCCCATATCACACTGTTCTCCAGAATGGAGGGGCCCGCCCTGCCCGACCAGAAAAGACCGCCGCTATTTCCACTAAGATCCAAGGCCCTAATTTCAGCATCGACGTTGTTCAAGTAGGCCGAGTATGTGCCAGATGAGTTAGAGTTTATCGCCATATCTTCTATCAGAACCGAGCCTTGGAACAATGAGCCGGAATTGTCGATATCAAGTGCTGGAGAGGTTAGAGCGTCAGAAATTGAAGTGGACAATAGCTGGATATCTACACTGTCCCTGATGACAATTCCATGCTGGTCAGCAGTGCTCGAGCAATCTATGCAGCTTACGTTCTTGCCTCCACTCATGACATAATTTGACTCCCTGAAGAAGATTCCAGCACCGTCCTCTGGTTCGGAAGAGCCTAGGCCGTTTCCTGTAGTGGACAGGTATGACAATTCGACGTTGCTCGAGTCAATGACAGAAACACCGTGCCTTGAGTTTCCCTGGCTAAACAGGTTTTCTACCCTAGGATGGAACTCAACAAATGCAACTCCTGTGTCCCCATTATTTTGCACAGTCCAGTTCCCCCCAATTACCCCTCCCTTTGCCATGTGGACTCCTGCTCCGCTGGAGTTCTCAACTACGATGTCATACACCGTTGCGGGGCCCTTCGAAGTCCAAGATGTGCTCCTGAACAGAATTCCTGCGCCATCGTGACTAGTTGCAGGCGAAGTCGGGCCGTTGTTCCTTAGAGTGATGTTTCTCAGTGCCGTGGAAGAGTCGGTGGTGTATGCTCTGAATCCAACTAAGGCATTATCCTCAATAAGTGCGTCTGTGACCCTTGCACCACTGGTATTTACATCGAATGCAGCACCAATACCCAACCCAGGAGTGATTGCTCCCGGGCCACCGGTGCCCCGTAAGACTAGTCCCTCAAAGATGGCGTTTGTCTCGAGGTTTGAGAAGTTAGTATGATCGTATCTCTCAACCAGTATTCCCCTATTCTGACTGTCCTCCACTTCCAGGCCAATGAAGGTCGGCCTAGTAACAAATCCCGGGCTCTGGTGGCGAACAATCACACCATTGTCAGACCGCTGCACAATAGTTCCCGAAAAAAGTGGGATTGAGTCCTCGACCCAAATTCCCGCTGCAGCGGCTAGGGTGGCACCCGAGATATTGGACACTACTAGGCCATCCAAGAGTCCTCCTCCATTCGCCCAGACATTTACCCCTCTAGTCACAAGACCATCGATTTTGGCATTCTGAACTATTGGGGCTGACCCTGAACCAAAGCTGAGGCCTATGCCGTATCTCCAACTCAGCGTAGCACCGTGGATATCTTGCCCTCCCCCCTCGATTACCAGGTCCCTGATTAGGGGGGATGCGCCATCGAACATGTCTACGGAAACCCTGTCTGCATTGATCACGGTGAGGTTGTTGATCTGTGGATCGCTTCCGAAAATGGTAATTCCGTATACAGAATCAGTAATTGTAAGGTTATCCAATACCGAGTTCTTTCCCTTGCTGGAAGAGTTGAACTGTAGGCCCTCGTGATCCCCCGAAATTGATTGGAAGAGAACTTGGGATGAAGTCGTCCCCTCTATTGAAAGACGCCCGTCCACTACTATTCTCTCCGAGTCCCCGATTAGCACGGTAGAGCCCGCCTGAATCACCAATACCTCGTTGGATGCGACGTGGTATCCTTCGGGGAGGGAAACCGTCCCTGACCACACTGTGGTGGACCTTGTTGTGTGAGATGCGCTAACTAGCATCGGTGAGAGGAGGATCAGGAGGGCGAGGAAGGTTGCACTCGTCTTGCGTTGACAGGAGTGCATGGGCCCCGCCGACCGCTTGCCCAGTTAATGCCTTGCGCGGGTTGAGTGTTTGCCGGTTTGTCACAGTAGGAGTGATAAGCAGCCAGTCAGCGCGTTGGCTCGATGCCGTTGGCCTGGGTGCTAATCTCTTGTGAACCCGGTCGTGAGCGAGATGTGTACGTCCACTTACTAAGCATGCCAACGGTCTCAGAAGTATCAGTGGTGTATGGCGAGCTTGACCTAGTAGCAAGGATTGACTTCGATGATGAGAAAGAGATGTCAAAGACTCTGATTGTGGAGATGAGGACGGTCGAGGGCATAAGGAAGACTGAGACCCTTATCGCTGTGGAGGTGTAAGATTGGCGGTCGGATTTGTCTTAATTACAACGGAACCAGGTGAAGAGGTAAGCGTGCGGGAAGCCGTTAGCAAACTCGATTGCGTTTCTGGAATTTGGATTGTGTTCGGCTCCCATGACTGCTTCGTAAAGGTAGAGGCCGATGACGATGCAGAGCTAACAAGAGCGATTGTTAATGGGATCAGGTCAGTGCCGGGCATCATAGATACAAGGACCTTGATCGGAGCCGAGATCTAGAGTTCCTTGGCTAGTCTGCTGGTGAGTTTCTTCGCGGCTCCGGCACACTCTGCGGCCCTTAGCCTAACTATGGACTCGTTCCAATTTGAGAGCCTGGAACTCGGCTCAAGAACGCCTCTCCAATACCACCAGTGAGAGCAGGCTCTCCGATGAGAGGGTAGGTCCCCTCTGAGAGAGCCGGGATTGAAGACGGAGTGTTCGTTCAACAGCCATTCCGGGCAGTTTGGATGGCTGGCCTCGAGTGCCATGTGAATGATCTTGATTCTTTCCAATGGCGACTCTGATGACTCGATGTGTTTCCTAGCAGATGCCATTGCCTCCTCGGTCACTAGTCCTTCGGACTTTGACACTAGCCTGGCCTTGATGTCAAGGGATTTGACTCGGGCGTCATTTGGCCCAAGTCTCTCTTCTAGAGAACTGCGTGTGCTCGCTGCCTGTTCCAAGTCACCGATGTCTAGAGATATTGAGTGCCTCAGGAGATCAATGGCCAATGATGCCATTTCCCCATCCTCACTAGATAGGTCTGAGAGGAGTAACGAGTCTGCTTCGGACAATATTGAGGAGGCGAATGCAGGGTCTATTGGTCCAGGAAGCCTGTCGTCGAATTTCCTAACTAGAGCCGAAATCTGTGTTCTGACTCTTTCTTCCGGGGGCATTAGTTTCATTGCCGACTGCTCGAGTTCCTCGGCCTTCGATAAATCACCCTCGATTCTAGCTAGTCTGGATTCCCTGAATATTTTATTGGGCCCACTGGGGAGTCTTTCGATGTGGCTAGAGGCGAATCCTGCTTCGCCCCTCTCCAATGCCAGGTCTGCCGCCATCTCGGAAAGCCTCTCTTCGTCGAGAAGTTGCGTGGCTTGTTCCAATAGTACGGCCGCAGCAGCGCTATCCTCGGATGAAATCAGTGGAATGTTCCCCATTATCCATCCAGCGTCTATGAGGTTCTCCGAAAAAATTCTGTGATGTGCTTCGATTCTCAGTGCTCTGTGGCCATCCCTGGATGACCATTTCTCTGCCTGCTCGTGATGGAGCTTTGCGATCTCTTCTTCAGACCATGCCGCCCTTCTTACATTCCTGACCAAGTGGTGTGGCTCGACGAAATCTGAAACCCACCGAAGGATCGCAGAGTCATCCAGCTCATCTGCTCCGTCCGGTTCGAAAAGCTCGTCTACAAGAAGTGGGATTGGTGATAGGGAGAGTTCATCCAACGAAGTCGAGCCCGGTTGGCTCAGCCTTCTGATAACGGTATTCTCAACGAACTCCTGAATCGCCCCCGATCCTGGGAGCTCGTCATCTGGCTCCCATAGTTTGATGGCTAGAGGATGGCCATCCATCGCCCTGCAAATCTCCAATGCCTCGGATTTGTCAAGGTTTTCAGGCAGAAGGCCCAGTGCTTCTTCTGGGACCAGTCCTTCGAGCCTGTTCTCAATGAATCCAATAAGTTCAGTGAAGGGGTTGGGCGCTCTAGTAACCACAATTACCGATGCAGATGTCCTAGAACAGGCCTCCATCAGCGACTTGACCGATTCGATGTGCCGATCACTGAGTTCCTGTGCCTCGTCAAGTACCAGGAGGGTTCTCTTGGAGTCTAACTTTGCAGAAATTGACTCTATCGATGAAGGAGGGTTTCCTCCGAGCCACATTTCTCCAATCGAGCGCACATCTGAGTCAGCGTTTGCTGAGGACCATCTGACAGTCCAGTTCCTTTCCCTCATCTCATCGCAAACTGCAACTGCTAGGCTTGTCTTACCAATCCCCGGTAGACCCTCGATCAATATGCTGCCCCCCTCAGAAGCAGACTCTGCGATGGAAGAGACCTCTGCCCCCCTCCCTGTAATGTTGACTGAGTCTGGAATTGGCCCGAAAGAAGAGCCCCCCTGCTGAGGAGTGTGTGAGTGCGATTCCGATGCTTCACGTCCAGATTGGGTGATATGGACTACCTTCCTTCGGCGATTTGAGCCAATGACATGCGCGGTCCTAGTGGTGATGAGTCCAGCCTCCTCGAGTCTCTTTAACGGGGGATTAAGCGCTGAACGGACCACTCCAAGGTGTTCCGCGATTCCAACCAGGGATAGGGCTCTGGGAACGTCCCAAGAGCTCTCAAGGTCGCTACCAAAGCGAGAAAGATGGGAAAGAATCGCAAGTTGGCGCTGGTTGGGCACGGGCCCCCGTCTTGCAAAGTGTAAATCAAACCCGTCACCCACGGCTTCAATCGTTATGGCCCTGGATTCGAGTAAATTGGACCTTCCCGAGAAGCCCGGAGTCTACATTTTCCGTAGGTCTGACGGAAGGGCGAGGTACATCGGAAAGGCATCCGATCTACGAAGCAGGGTCAAGTCCTACTTCTCAAAGAGTCCAGACAGGGCGATGATTCCAAGGCTGATAGAAGAGGCTGAAAGAGTTGACTTCATCGTTACAAATAGTCCCTCTGAAGCCCTAATTCTCGAGAGGGAGATGATTCGAAAAGAGCAGCCCAGATGGAATAGTCAACTCAAGGATTCCAAGAGTTATCCATTCATTGCAATTTCATCACATGACCTACCCAGAATAATGTACACTCGAAACCCCCCAAATGGAGCAAAGATTTGGGGTCCGTTCCCCGATGCTGGGGCAGCCAAGACAGTGATCAAATTGCTTCGTAGGCACTTCGGAATCAGAGACAATCGCGACAACCTACCATTTGGATTCGTAGAGTCAGAAGAAGAAGGGGATTACAATAGCAGGATTAGGGCTGTTGAAAGCGTTCTCGATGGAAATGCAGGATTGCTGACCAAGAGGCTCCAGAAAGAGATGGATGAGGCATCGGAGAAGATGGACTACGAACGTGCTGCGAGAGTACGTGACATGATCGGAGCAGTGCAGAGCACTGTCTCGGAGAAGGCCGTCTCAAGCAGATTTTACCAAGACTGTGATGCGATTGGATTTTCCTCCCAAGGAGAATCTGGGTTTGTCGTAATCCTTCACGCAAAGGACGGGGTCGTTCAGGGTCAGGTGGAATACCCGCTAATTCACAGGGGCGATGTATCGGACTCAGTTTCCCTGATTCTCTCTGAGCACTATGCCAACCGGAAGCCACCGGGGACCCTGCTAGTACCATCCTCCCTGGGAGTGGAGATGGAGGACTGGCTCAATCAGAGGAGGAGGAGTAAGGTATCAGTCAGAGTTCCTCTGAGAGGTGAGTTGGCTAGTCTCAGGAGGATGGCAGATAGGAATGCGGAGATCCAGGTAATCAGGGGCTCTAAGAGCATCGTGGGTGGTATTGATCAGGCAGCTGCTGACGAAGGGGCAAATCTTCTAGGGCTAGGCTCGCTAAATCACTTGGTCTGCTTCGACATGTCACAGAACCAAGGAAAGGGGAGAGTCGGGGCTTCCGTTGTTTTGCGCGCCGGGAGCCCCTCCAGAGAGGAATACCGGACATATAGGGTCAAGACCGAGGCGAAGGACGACCTGCGAATGATGTCAGAGGTTGTCATTAGGTGGGCTAAGCGTCAAGACGAGTGGCCTGATCTTCTTCTTCTAGATGGGGGGGCAACACATCTTTCGCATGTCTCTTCTGAATTAGAGGAAATGGGGTTGGGTGGCAGATTTTCCGTTGCAGCCCTAGCAAAGAAAGAGGAGCGTTTGCACATAGGAAGTAGGGAAATTGTCCTAGATAAGAGAGGAAGGGTACTGGTTCACGCACGAGACGAGGCCCATAGGTTCGTAAATCGCTATCACAGGAAGACAAGGAAGACCAGTGCATTGAGCGACCCGCTTGAGGAAGTGGATGGACTGGGTGCAAAGAAGATACAGGCCATCTTGAGGCACTTCGGAGGCAGGAAGGCTTTGGAACATGCAAGCATCAATGAGATTCGACAGGTTCCTGGAATAGGAAAGGCGATGGCAGAGCGGATTCACTATCACCTTAATGGGTGGTAGAATGAGCAAATGGGATCCCCACAATAGGCTTGAAGAGGCTCTTTCGGCCAGGTTTGGCGGATCTGCTCCGGGAAAAATTCCGAGTAAGTGGGAGAGGTTCGCAGACGTGGCCATTCTCCCGAGGGGGTCTTTCAGTGAGGATTTCTGGGGTGCGGATGAATCTCTGTGGGAAGCAATTGCCGAGGCCTTGGGAGCAAAACGCCTAGGGCGGATGGGAGAGGTCTCAGGGGAATACAGGGAAAGCGGAATCGAGCTTCTTCTGGGAGGGGACGACTGGGTCGAGAGGACGGAGAACGGCACAAAATTCGGATACCATTTCACCAGTACAATGTGGAGTCGTGGAAATGTAAACATCCGGAGATCTATCGCAGAATCGGTCGGACCGGGAGAGGTAGTTTGCGACCTTTATGCTGGGATAGGCTACTATTGCCTTCCTATTCTGGTCCATAGCGAGGCTCTAATTGTGCATGCGTGCGAAATCAACCCAGAGAGCGTGAGATCATTGGAATGGGGTCTGCGCGCAAATGGGGTCCAGGATCGTTGCAGAGTGCACGAAGGCGACAACAAGGTATCCACGTCCGACTTGAACGGCGTTGCTGACAGAGTTCTACTTGGGCTTCTTCCTAGCTCGGAAGATGGTTTCGAGACAGCGATGAGGGTATTGAAAGACAGTGGTGGGGTTCTGCATGTCCACGGGCTCGCGCGAGCCGGGAGCTACGACTCCTGGTTGGAAAGTGTGGAGGCGAATCTCTCAGCCCTCAGGCCCGGTGCTTCTCTGACAAGCCGAGTCGAACGAGTCAAATCCTATGCGCCTCACTGGGAACACTGCGTCCTGGAAGTCATCGTGGCGTAGCCTCAAACGCGAGTGCTATCAGCGAATGGCATGGCGGAAGACTGGTTGGAAGCGGCCGCGACCATCTACAACCGGGATTCTTTCGAGCAACGAGAGAGGTACGCTACTCACCTTCTGATTCCCATGGAGGTCCTTCGGACGGTGATGAGATGGAGCATGGAGGCTATCCCCGACGAGGTGCTTATCGGGCTGGACTATGATTCAGAGAAGCCGAACCCTGAATCTGTGGAGGGTTTTTTCGGGCCCGCCAAGACTGTCTTTGCGGGATACGGTTTCCTACTTGGCGAGCCACATATTGTCAATGTCGGGGATTCCTTCAGCGTTCACCATGTTCCTGAGGAATGGACTGATCGAGTTTTCTCGGAGGAGAGGGGGGCTAGGGGGTCTCGATTCGCTTCCTTCCTCCATAGCCATCCCAACGCTTACGCTCATCCCAGTAGGGCCGATGCGGAGGCGGCCCAATGGACGGAGGGCGTGGAAATGATACTTGGAATCAGGTTCAGTCCAGCTCCAATGGGACTCGAGTGGTTCGACGAGGAGGACGGGCATAGGAGGGACCTGCGCCCTGATTCAGAGGAGGATTTGCCTATCCTGACTAGGGTCGCAGGAAGGAGCATACACGCTTTCGAACTGATTGGCTATACTAGGAACGGGGCGGGTGTCAACCTTTTGATTACCACCGAAGATGGAGAGCCTATTGGTATTGAAATTCCAGAGCAATAGGGCCTACTCGTAGTCAATATTGGTATAATTGTCAATGTAGAATCTCAGTTCCTCTAGGCTTCCCTTTGCATCTGAGAGGGCCGTGTGATCGCTCTTCTTGAAGAAGCGAGGGCCATCTGGGGAGAGTCTTCGGAAAAGCTCCTTGAACGAGCTCACGTCGATAATTCGGAACGTCACGAAATCGGCGACAAGGGGCATCTCTCTTCTTATGAACCGCATATCATGATGAACTGAGTTTCCTGCTATTATGCCCCCGGGTTTCATGTGCTCCTTCAGCAATGCAAGGACTCTGTCCTCGGCCTCCTTGATCGAGACTCCCTCCTCGTGAATCCTTCGGACTAAGCCGGACTCGGTGTGGGTCTTGGTGTTCCATGAGTCCATTGAGCCTAGTACTCCTAGGTCTTCTGGCTTGACCGCTAGGCAAATCTCAGCTCCATCGACGGGCGTCAGGTCGCGCTCAACGATGAAGCAAGCAACCTCGATGATTCTCTCGGTTTCTGGGTCCAGCCCAGACATCTCAAGATCCAGGAGGCATATTCGCGATTCCTTCGCCATGGGCCACCCATCGGAAACACGCACTTATTCATGTTGGCTGGAGGATGACAGTGATAGTGTCGTTGTCATGCGCAGCACGTGACCTCCCCCGGGTACATCAGATTCCTTAGGCAGAACAAAAGCTTCCGAAAGCTGTTCATCAGCGATCTGGTCATGTTTACTGGAGACTGGTTCTCAGTTATCGCAATGTTCTTGCTCGCCGCGGAGGCTACCGACGACTCCCCCCTTGGCATCGCTGGTGTGCTGGTTGTTCGCAGCTTCACATTCGCCCCCCTTGAGCCCATCACTGGTATGCTGGCTGATCGCTACTCGCGCAAGGGCCTGATGCTCGTTTCGAATCTACTGTCTTTCGGCATTCTGGTCACATTCCTAGCCCTAGATCTGATGGAGAGTCTGTTATCCGTCTATCTTCTTGCCATCTGCCTAGTTATTGGCAGAGCTGTCTACGATCCGGCGCAGACCGCATACCTTCCCAACGTCTGCACCAAGGAGGAGTTGTTGACGGCCAACGCACTGGTCTCTGGTGTTTGGTCTGCGTCAATGGGATTTGGGGCCGGAATTGGAGGTCTAGTGATCTCCCAATATGGGATCAAAGTGGGCCTTATGATTGACTCTGCCACCTTCCTCTTCGCTGCTCTCATGATTTCGACCCTTCCGCATGGAGGTCCCGAAAAATCGGAGAAAAGATCCGCCAATCCAATCGAGATGTTCAAAGAAATCGTTGCCGGGTGGCGCTACATCCTGGCACGCCCACATATCAGAAGGCTACTGCTCGCCAAAGGAGGTTGGGCAACAGGGGGCGGAGCACAGGTTTTCCTACTGATTCTCATCGGAATGGAGGCTGGCTTCGGCGAGGTTGCTGCAGGTATAGGGCTTGTCTATCTGTGTAGAGGATTCGGATCGGGTTTCGGACCGATAGTGGCACGGCCTCTGATGGCGGTTCAAAGGGTGATGCCGTACCTAATTGGGTTAGCACTCGCTGGATCGGGCTTGCTGTACGTGGGGGTATCCACCTTCGAGTGGGGGGCGCTTACCCTTCTCTGTATTTTCTTTAGTCATGGTTGCTCTGGAATCTCATGGGTGTTCTCTACAACCCATCTTCAGAGGCGCTCGGAAGACGAATGGATGGGTCGAGTGGCGGGAACTGATAATCTAGTCATCACGCTGACGATGGGGGTTTCTACCATCTTTGCAGGGCTTGGAATGGAGTACGAAGTTGTGACGCTTAGGGAGATGCTGCTGATCACCGCTGGAATTCAGATTTCGGTTGGAGTACTATGGCTTCTATTGGCATCTCCCAGAGAGAAGTCATTCTTGGCTGGCTAGAACAACGGAGGCAGGCCAACGAGGACAATCAAGGGGAACATGGAGAACAGGGTGCCCTTTGCCAAGGACCTCTTTGATGCCCGAACCCGCTCCTGAATCCTCCTCTGAATCTCCGAGTCCATCGAGTCGATAGCATCGCCAGCGGGAACCCTAGCTTGATCTAGTATGACGTCGAGAACGTCGACTCCAAGGTCCAAGACTCCTGTGACAAGACCGAGAACCGGGTTCTTTGTCGGCTCTTCTTTCTCTTCTGAATCCCCCTTCCAAGGCCTTGGGATTCGAAATCCCCTAACTGTCTGAAGAATCTCCCTCCCAAAAACGGCCGTGTCGACTGTCTGCTTTGCCGACTCCAAGTTTAGCTGGCCAAGTCTCCTTATGTCCATCCTAGACTGCGCGACCCTACCAAAATCTACGACTACCCATACTAGGCCTGAGATTGCCAGGAGTGTCAAGCCGACAAATGGGATGTCCCAATCATCCCAGCCTATGGGCCCAATGTAGACTCTAGCAAATATCGCGAGTATTGCAGGGAGCAAGAATGCTAGCACCTCGTTTAGAACGATTAGCCAGAATCCCTGAACAGGCAACCTCTTGATTCGATCCATGAACCAACGTGCGTGCTTCGCTCGATCTCCTTTCGGGACATAGGTCTGAACGAGATCGAGAAGAGGTGGGGCTACGAAAATCAGCCTCAATAAGAACGGAATGAATATGATTACCAGATAGGCTTCCCAAGGTGAGACGGGCGGGAGGCTAGGGGGGGCCAGCACCTCCGACATGCCCCATTACGGAAGGTGGCTACCAATCAACCTCTCTGTTTTTCTGTGTGGCTTCTGAAGAAGTAGGTTTCGCGAACTATTATAGAAAATTGAGCCAAAGCACCACTCTAGTTCAAGAACCTGTTTCACTCGGACATGGAATATGGCGCAAGGAACTGTCAAGTGGTTCAATTTTACAAAGGGATACGGGTTCATAGAACAGGAAGAAGGTGAGGATCTATTCGTCCACAAGTCAGAGGTTGACGGGCGGATTAACGAAGGTGACGTAGTGGAGTACGAAGTGGGCGACAGCCCGAAGGGCCCCAATGCTATCAACGTCTCCAAAGTAGAGTAAGACTGCGCCATCATAGAGGCACGCAGTACGGGCATTGCTCTCCAATGACGTAGTGCTCGGATTCCTGCTCCTCCAAAGAAAGGGGCTCCCTGCACCTGAAGCACATCTCTATCTCCGACTCCTGGAGGTCGTGGTCGAGGGCGACGCGCTGGTCGAAAACAAAGCAATCCCCCTCCCAGTGAGTGCCGCCGCACTCCTCTAAGTAGGCCAGAATGCCGCCATCAAGCTGCCTCACATCGCTGAAGCCCGAGTTCAGCATTACCGCAGAGGCCTTCTCGCAACGAATCCCGCCGGTGCAGTACATCACGATGGTCTTCGATCTGTACTCTTCGGGAAGAGTCTCGATTGCTTCCGGGAAGTCTCGGAATGAGGGGATCCCCAGTTCGACGGCGCCTTGGAATTTGCCGATTCGCGTCTCGTAGTCGTTTCTGGTGTCCAGGACGACGATGTCCTCTTTGGCATCCAGCATTCGCTTGAGTTCCGATGGTGGGATGTGCGGCCCTGTGAAGTCCGCCGGCCTAATTTCATCCATTCCAAGCGAGATGATCTCCCTCTTTCTCTTCACGAGCATCCTTCTGAAGGGCTGATAGTCAGTGTAACTGACCTTGACTTCGATTCCCGCTAGTCTTTCGTCGGAATCGAGGTATTGCTGGAATGAGTCAGTCGAGTCCTTGGAGCCAGCAAGGAAGAAATTGATTCCATTGGGGCTCAGTAGGACGGTTCCCTTCAGCCCCAGTTCAATGCAGGTCTCAAGCATAGGGCCTCTCATCTCGTCCCTGTCTGGGAGATCTACGAAGCGGTATCCAGCGATATTCACGATCATTGACTCACAACCACGCCCCTATGGATACCATGTCCTTTGTGTACCACAGCATGCCTATGATGATGACTATTGCAATGAGAATCTGCAATAAGAACACGGTCTTCCACAATCGGAATATCTGTTTCAGGAATTCAAGCATCAGGCTGATTATCCCTGTGGCCATGGAGGCCGGATGGGCCCTATGCAATTATGCTAATCCTCTATCTTCTCCCAGTTCAGAACAATGGCGCCATTAGAGCTAACGGACAGGACTGGTTTCCACTTGCTAAGGTCGACCGAGCTGTTGGCCTCCATGGTACTCTGTAGATTCGAAACCAACGAGGGGTCAAGCCTGACGTCGTAAGGAGCTTCTTCCGAGGAGAAAAGCGGGCTCGGGAGGAGGACTGGCTCCGGAGTGGCCTCCTCCTCCGGTGGTGCATGATGCTCTCCCTCGGATGATTGCTCAGGGGCAGGGGGTGCTTCCTCGGATTCCTCTGGTTTGGTTTCAATGCTCTCCGATGAAGGGAGTCCTATTTCTGAGACGATGGGTGCGACGCCCTCGATGGTGCTGCCTATCTCGAGTCCTCCTCTCGAGGCGTAGAGCACTGCCTGTCCGATTAGGGTCAATGCTGCCAGGAATAGCATCAGTACGAGCACGAGGTCGCCCGAGGAAATCCCTGTGATTACCAAACCGGATGGCATTCCAACTAGGCTGAACATCCTCCTCCAGCCTTGATCCCTGCTGAAACCGAGAATTACGTGATGGAGAGACAGGATAACGATTGAGAGTCCGAAGGACGCGTCGAATCCTATGTATTGGGAGTACGGGTACATCGAGAATAGGAGGAAGGAGGACCCGAACAATCCGAAGTCCTTCTCCATATCGAATAGCGCCGTCATGCTGCGGATGGGTGCACCATACGGGTTCCTGCGTGACCAAGACATGACTATCATTGCCAGTCCTGCCAAAATGGTCCACAGAAGCAACGACCGGGAGTCAGCACCCAATTCGAGCCAAAGGTTCAGGGTCACCAACTGGGCTACCACCGAAACGTGCAGAAGAAGTGGTAGACCGTTCCTCAGTCCGTCCCAACTAGCGATCAATGCCGAGATGAATGGAAGAGCCCCACTTATCCCTCCTGTGGTTAGTATCATGACGTAGCCAAAGGCCCTTGAGACAGGACCCAGGTAGTCCAGCGAAGGATCCATCTCCTCTCTGTTTTCCACGTTTGACAGGAGGACTCCCCGCTCAAGCAGGACGTACTGGGCCATGCCTACAAGGCCCCCGATCAAATGGGCGAAATCTGAGTTGATGTCCATCCCGAAGTAATCGGGGGAGTTGGCGAACTCTATCAGGTTGGAAAAGGCCCATAGGGATGCTATCGGGGTGAACCAGAACCAATTCGCGATCCCCTTCTTCCATGCACCGGCGGTCAGGGCCACGACAATCAATATCGGTGCAGTCCTGACGTCTGGTAGCAGGAATGCGATGGAGAACAGGGCTGCAACAGCAGGTCCGAAAAGCTCCTCGGGACCGTACCTTGAGCCCCCATCACGAGTCCTCTCGGATGGCATGTGGATTGCAACCGAAACTGGTATGGACACCAACAAGATGGAGGCCCATCGCGGAGTATCGAATGCAAGTAGATTGGTAGTCTCACCGAGGTATGGAAGCGAGTCAAGCAAGTACCACACGGTCTCCCCCTCGCCCGCGAAAGAAGAGGCGTATACAACGGCGAAGACAGGCAGCGAGACTAGAACCTGTGTTACTGCGTGCTTTGTCGCCCTCTGCAAGGCGACGAAGAAGACTGGGATGGCGAGAAGGCCACCAGATACATCGGTCATTCCTAAGAATAGCAGAGCAATCAGAGTGGCAGCGCCGATGTACCTTGCCTCTTCCGATAGATCGGAAAGTTCCTTGATCCTGTAGTTCACGACTAGTGGCGCGGATGCGACAAGGGCATCCCTCAGAATAAGAGACGAAAGGTATCCGCCCTCCTCGACAATTACGTCGCTGGAAATCATTGCCGCTGGGATCAAGTAGGCCATTCCAACGAGCCTCTCAAGGGGAGTTGAGTACGTCAATAGCCCCCCCTCCACGGCCAATAGGGCGGATACGATGCAGAGGCAGAGAAGCGCGAGCGTCACAATCTGGCTAGAGCCCAATGAGTAATTGTCTGCGAGGTTCACTCCGAAGAAAATTAGGATTAGTAACATCATCACTGCCATCTCTGGACGGAGCATCAGATTGGCCCCCTTCGCCATGTGATAGCGACAGACCCCGTAGAGTGCGATAGCGGCGGAAATAGGCAGGAAGCGTGTCATTTCGGTTAGGTTTGCCGGATCGTCGAAGCACTGGATGAGGAGGGAAGCCAATATGGGGAGGGTGATTAGCCCGCTGTATATCTCGCTCCTACCGATTAATTCGAACTCGCCATCTTTGTCTCCGTAGAGCCCAAGAAATAGGTTCAGCTGGTAGATGGACGCAGCGACTATGAGGATTGAGACAAGGTCGCTGGATTGCTCCAGAAGGGGGAAGTTGATGGATGCCAGAATAAGCAATACAGGAGGGCCATCAAAGAATCCTAGACGGCCGCGCCTCTGAGCCCACATCCCCAGAATAAGCAGCATCGGGAAAAGGAGGTAGGCAGAGCCCGCAACTGAGGAGAGCGAGTATTCCCCAAATGTTGCAAGGGTTAGCTGCATTTCCGACCCTAGGGCTGCCGAGACCCACCAAGAAGCAATCATCGCCAGATAGGTTGCACGGACCACCCAATCTCTTGCTTGTGGCCTGGTCTCCAAGTAGACGAAGGCCGCGATTCCTACGGCCCATCCAATCAGGGCAGCCTCGTCTGCCAATAGGGCTAGTGCTAGGGCGAGTCCGACTGGCATGGCGGGTGTGCGCTGCATTGTCGTAGGGGCGAACCAGCCAACTAGTAGAGCGACCCAAAGCCAGAATGTCAGACCGAATGGGTACTTGCTCTCCAGAAGGTCTGCGAATACGAATGAAGTCGAGTTTTCTGTGGCAATAATCTGGCAGAATAGAATTGCAGCAACAACTACGCCCGAGCCTTTCTCGATCATCTCCTTAGAGAGGCTGCGATCAGTGGCAGTTATCCCCACCATGACTATTGCGGGAATTAGGAGTCCTGCATGTTCCGTGCTTCCTCCAGCTCGAAGGGCCATGTAGATTGGGAGGAACACAGCCATCCCGGATGAGACTTGGTACAGGACTGCCCTGTCAAGCCTAAGTGAGTAGAGAATCGCAGAGCAGGTCAGAAGTATCAGGGAGAGTGTAACGAAAATCTCCAACTCCCCCCTAGAATAGTCCAGCCATATCGGGATGCCGCTGAAGGCGAGGCTAAGTGGGGCCAGTATCACGACGGTCCGGGG